>ERZ1026882.485-NODE-485-length-21826-cov-5.549447_pt1 | contig 21826 bp, 18 predicted proteins | sample MGYA00380171_ERZ1026882 | MGnify/ENA primary metagenome ERZ1026882 (study PRJEB33269, sample SAMEA4719807) | human gut metagenome | biome: human-associated habitat; feature: organic feature; material: feces | place: Cameroon | collected 2013-10 ...
ATAATATTTTTGGAGAAATTTATGAAAAAAATATTACTGACAATTCTATTTTTTAATTTAATTTTTTTACCGGCTTTTGCCGAAGAAGTTTCAACGACAGCAAGGTCAGAAAATCCTGAATTGGAAAAAATGTTAGACTATGTTTACGAACCGGAAAAAGAAACCGAAAATGATAACATTGGAGAAAATGATGTTATTTTAAATGTCACTCCCAAAACTAAGCCGGTCAAAAAATCAAAAAATTTGAATAAAAAACTTGATGTAACTACAAAATCTGATGATAGAATTTCTCCCGAAAATATTTATAAATACAACAGTTTTAATCCTTATGAGTCAAAATCAACATCTTTCACAAACCAAAAACAACATGGTAATTTTACCCTCGGCACTAAATACGATAGCAAAATTGCCCCTGAAAGTTTGACTCAAACAAGTACACTGTTTACAAAGTATCAGAAAAATAAATTTTCTTTTAACACATCTTATAAAAGTAACAGTTTTGCCTCTTTTGATCAACGGAACAAAGGCACTCTCTCTTTTTCACCAGAATATAAGTTGAACAATCATGTTTCTGTCCAAAATATTTATTCAACAAGTTTTTTAGACAAAAATAAAAAAAGTGAATTTGTTTTTTCTCTAAAACCTTTTAAAGATGATAGAATGGACTTTAATATAGGTGCAAGCCAGATTTACTCAGAAACTTCAACGCCGACTCGCTCTCAGTTAAATTTTTCAACAAAGTTTAGATTTTAAGCTTGAATATCTGTTTTGAAGCTTTTTCGCCAATCGAAATAAAAATAAATCGCAAGGACAAAATAAACACCCCACATTATTACTGTGGAAAGCGTTTTCGCTCCATGCATAAACAAATTCAACCACATTAAAACAGAAATCCCGTTTACTATAAACCAAACAATCCATTGTTCAATTGCACGCCTTACGGTCAAGTACATTCCTAATATCGACAAAAAAGTGGTAATTCCGTCAGCTACAGGACTTTTGTCATGACATAAATATAAAATTCCACTCGTTATAACAGAACCGACAATTCCAACCAAAAGTAGAATAATTCTTTGCTTTGTACCTAATTTTATTTTAATAATTTCATTTGTATCATTGTGTAAATGTTTTTTCCACCTGAAAATCCCTAGAATTTGCATTGGAATGTAATAACAAAGATACAAAAGCATATTGCCCCACAAGGCATTTGTGAGCGATAACCACACATAACACCAAGAACCAGCAAGTCCAAAAAAGTAACAAGAAATTTTGCCTTTGCCTGCAATAATTGTGTACATAATTCCACAAATCGCTGACATAACAGCAATTGGAGTGTCTTTTACCAAGTGAGATGAAATCAGTATGAAAAATAACACCAAAGAAAGAAAAATTATTTCATGTTTTTTCCATCCGTTTAATTCTTTGTTTACAAATTCTACTATTTTCATTATGAGCATTGTATAATAAATTGCAATGAAAGTTCAACAAATTTACACAAATAAAATTTTTAAAAAGAGTTTGAAATTTGCAGCTGACAATAGCTTGTTGTTTGGTGCAACGACATCTTTTGTGCTTTCAACAGTTGCGCGCCCGATTGCGATTATGGCAACACCAAAAACCAACAAAGAAAACAAAAAATACGCTTGCGTCCGCTCATTTGCATCAAGTGCAGCTGGATATTTGATAATGCTTTTGGTGTCAAAACCGTTTGCCAATGCAGTGAAAAAAATCGACGAAAATCCAACAAAATATTTGTCTGAAAAAACAATTAAAGCTTTGAAAAACGGGGGAAAATCTTTAACATCTTCATCAAAATACAAATTTGCTACACAGCTTTTTAAACTCGGCCTAGGATTTTTAGTTGTCACTCCAAAATCCATGTTGACATGCGCTTTAATTCCGCCTTTTATGTCAAAAATTTTTCCTAAAAAAGATGTAACCAACGAAAATTCAGACAAGAAAAAAAATGTCAGCTTTACAGGCAAAAATATTTTAGCCAAATATGTCGGAAAAATCATTGACTCTTCTTCTGTGCAAAAACTTACGGACAAATTCCATAATACGAATTTTCCAATGCACTTAATGGCAATGACAGACGCTTTAGCAACCGGTGTTTTCATTAGGCAAACACAAAAGAGTAAAGGAATTGAAGAGGATAGAAAGCGTGCCTTAATTTATAATTCGGCAATATCGACAGGTTTGTGTATTGGTGGTGGATATGCGCTCAACAAAGCATCTAAAAAATCTACTGAAAAATTTATCGAAAAATTTAAAATTGCAAATGCAAATTCCAAAAATCTCGACAAATATATTGAAGGAATAAAAATCGTTAAACCTGCATTAATCTTAGGCGGGATTTATTACATGATAATCCCTTTCATCTCAACATTTTTGGCAGACAGATTTGATAATAAAACAAATAAAAAAAGTTAGGTGCTACGATTTTGTCATTCTTGTATATGTTGGGGAATTCGTTAACAAAAACAAATTCAATTTATATTGTAATGTTGTCTACCCATCTAAAACCCTCTCGAAAAACGTGACATTTAGTCACCTTTTTCTCGGCAGAGTCCTGATTAGGGAAGACTTATGTTTAGCATAAGTTAATACATCTCATATCTCAAAATATAAAATCCGGAATCCTCAAATTCTTCCTTAATCCCGGAATACTTAAACCCGAGTTTTTCGTAAAATTCAATAGCATGAACGTTTTTATTTAGTACCCAGAACCATAGTTTTTTACCATCTTTTTGGGCATCGTTCATAAATTTTTTCATCGTAAATGTGCCGATTCCTTCGTTTTGAAAAAACGGATCTACATAAAAATCACTCAATTTAATCTCGTTTTCCATAACTTCTGCATTAATAATTGCCTTTACAACACCGTCGTCGTATACATATTGGTTTTTTAAGGCATTAAGTTTTTTCAAATTTTCAGCCTCACTCAAAACTTGAATTACGTTAAATGATACGTGATCATTTTTGAAAATATCTCGATATGTTGTTCTTTTGGTGAAAACAAGTATTTCCGCAATTCTTGCAATGTCTTTTTCTGTCGCTTTTCTAAGCATTTTTTTTCCCTTCTATTTTGTTTTTTAAAATCTCTGAAAGTTTTATAACTGCCGGATAAATTCCGGTAATAAAAAATCCGATTAGGAAGAAATTTCCCTTATTGAGAAATATGCTGAGACAATAAGCTCCAACCAAATAAAATACCATTTTATAATAAATTGAACCATTAATTGTTTCAAAATTAATTAATTTTCTATCTAAAATCCAACCTAAAAATGCTCCAACAATCATATAAACTTTTGGATATGAATCTCTTGTCATTTTTACAGGATCAACCAAAATTTTTCCATTAAAATAATCCAGAGGATAATGTTTTAGTTCTGTGTATGCAATCAATATTGTACAAATCACTAAAACTGCGCCAAATAAAATCCAGTCACGATTTTTGCTCTTGTCAACCCAGTCGAGAAGTTTAATATTGCCCCAAAGAATAATAACGCCCAAAATCAGCGATACTACAACATCTTGTGGGGTATGCACCAATAAATAATTTCTTGAAAAGCCGACCAAAAGTACAAGGAAAATCAAGGCATAACGGAGAAATTTGTTGTTCCAAAATTTTACCGCAAGTCCACCCCAAATACTTGTCGCAATTGCGGTGTGCCCGCTCGGGAAAGAATATCCGGTTGCCATTTTCATAGCATTTGCGGTCGGGTGAATTCTGCTATCCAAAATCCAAGGTCTATATATACAAGCTGTGATTTTAATAAACTGATTAATTAAAATTCCTAAAAAATAGTTAAAAGCTAAATAAATTCCACATTTTTTATCGACAATCCAATATACAAAAGAAATTGTCAAAAATGCCAAAAGCCATTCTCCGCAACAAGTAACATGTGCGAAAAAACCGTCAAATATGCCATTTGTGGCTTCTCTAAAATTTTGTAAAAGCAATAAGTATTTTATCTGAAATCCCAGCCAATTTTCCATAAGTCCATATTATTAAGAAATCAATGAAAAATCAAATCAAGAAAAATTCGATTATTCTGTAATGTGGAACGAGCATTTTGAGCAATGAGCTTTGGGGTGAAGCATTAAATTGTCCTCAAGATCGTAAAGTCTTGCGATTCTAGTAACCAATGGGGCACCGCATTTTGGACATTTCAAACCGCCTGCGCCATTTAGAATAAGTTCTTTCAAGCTGTCAATGATTTCTTGAGAGATTGTGTATGATGAAAAATCTTTTTCCAGTGCCTTAATTTCATGTGCCTCACATTTTAGGACTTTTGCAAGTGTCTGACGAACTGTTACTGGCAAAAATAATTCTTTGCCGGCTTCAATATCCTCAATTAGGCTGAGTGGCAAATTACATTCTTTTGCCAAGCCTTTGGGGGAATATCCGACTTCATCTCTTTTGTGTTGTATAAATTGCGCTAATGTTTTCATGATTTTATTTAAGCAAAAACTATTGGTTTATTCAAGAGGAAGTTTTACGCACGTAGCCCTCTATGACAATATTGGTTCATACATCAGGTTTTGGTGAAAGAAGGTCGGTTGGGGCTTCTACCTCAACAACAGCCATATTCAGCCTATTTGTTTTCTGTCAACTGTAAAGAAATGTAACATGGCTTTCTAAAATTTTAAAGTTTTTAATTACAGTTGCCGATATTCTATGCGGTAGAAGCTCAAAGTTGAGTGTGTACTAAAAATATTTTAAAATAGCAAAGTTGTATAGCTAAAATATGTATTAAATATCTACTATATACCTAAGTTATTAAGAAATATTAAGAAGAAAAAGTTCTCGGAAACCTGTAAAGACAAGGGTTTATGTGAAAATTGTAAAAAATTTTATAAAGTAACGCAATTTTCGATAAAAACATGTTTTTACATGGGTATAGAGAAGTATAAAATCAGATTAATTTTCATGCAAATTGTTACGAACGATTTGTAAAGAAAGGACTACATTATGTGTGCAGATTTACAAGTAACAGGACAACAACCAAGACAAATTACCAGAACTGAAGCTTTGCAATTGGCTGCTCAAAGAGGAATTCAGAACCCTGAAAAATTGACCGATGAACAACTTACAGCAGCATTAAATGGTACAGCACCAGTATCTAAACCAACCGGAGCGGAACAACCACAGGGTACACAGCCTCCTGCTCCAGTAAAAGGCGCAGAACTTGAAAGAACGACTAAGCCCGAAGACAAAGGTGTAGTTGCAAAAACTCAGACACAAACAACAACTTTGGAGAGTCTAACTTCTGCAATGACAAAGGCTGGTTTTAAGCTTGATGAAAAGGCGGTTGCTGAATTAAAAGCACAACTTGTGGCAGCAGGAATTCCTGTTGATGAATCTGGTAATATTGATACTTCTAGTCAAGAAACTATTCAAAAGTTGAATACAACTCTTGCACAATTTGCACAAAGTAAACAAGAAACTCAATTAAAATTTGAGGAGTCTACTGACCAAAAATTTATTGATAAAATGGTTGCAGAAGGTTCAATTCGTAAGAACGAAGATGGAACATATACTGTTTTAGATAAAACTAAAGCTGAAACTGCATTAAATCATGTAGAGCAAGAACCGACAGCTGAGCCACAACCACCTGTTGAACTTGCAATTGATGCGGAAACAACCACAGAAACAACTCGAAGAGAACACTCTGTTGAGGTTGAAGATAATCTTAAACATAATAGAGCCGGCAGAAAAAAAGCTGAAGGCGATTTTAAAGCTGCGCTTACGGATTGGGCTGCTGATCCTGAAAATGAAGATATAATGAATTATTCAATTGCTCAAAATAAATATTCTAAAAAAATTCAAAAGCAAATGAAAAAAATTCAAAAAGAAACTAATAATAGCCCATCAGAAATTTTGCAAAAGTATTATAGTAATTATGCAACTGAAGATGAAAAATCGGCACTTGCACAAGCTTTTAGCGAAGTATCAACTAATGAAGATGAATTATTAAAAACATATAGACGAGTTACCGGTGACAAAAAAGCTACATTTGACGGTGAAACAGGTGAACGAAAACGTGAACTTGCAGCATTGATGACTGTTGCAGAAGATCCAAATTTTGATACTTCTATGTTGACAGAACGTATGGCTGCAATTGATGTTTTGGGTGGCAGAAGTGCTAAACGAATTGAAAAAGACAAAAAAGAATTTATTGCAGATGAGGCAAAACGTCAAACAAAGGCTGCTGAAACAAGACAAAATGTTGAAAATACAGAAGTTCATTTTTCAAAAGAACAAAGAAAAGCGGGCAAAAAAGATGATCCGACTAAAGAGCATACAGATATTGGCAAAATTGGTCGTAAACTTGTAGCTGAATGTCCGGAAGAATTTTGTGATGCAGGTACACCTGCAGATCACGATCTTGAGGTAAATGGCAAATATTATAAATTTAGTGAAGCTAAATGGAAAGCTTTTGCGGCAGATGTTTGTGATTCACGTGGTTTGGACGACAGAACGCAAGAAGGATTTGACGAAGATGGCAACTTGACTTTGAAAGAAGGTCGTAATGCTTGGCTTTCAAAAACTCTTATTACAAAAGATGGGCAAGCCAGAACCCTTGAACAAATTATCGGTAACAAGAATGGTAAAGTTGGCAACAGAGAACTTAACGAACTCCGTGACATGATAAAATCATCAGGTTACAGTGTTGACAGAAACAAAACCGGCGCAAAACGTTTCGGTAGAGTTATGGCATATCTTGGAATTGGAGCTGCCAGTGGAGGTTTAGGGGCTCTTGGAGGATCTTTGATTGGCGGAGCTGTCAGCGTTGCTGGTAATGCCGCTTATTCAGGTGTAACTGCAGACAGAACAATCCATGATTCAACTACATTCAAATATAATAACAATGGTGAAGAATTTACACAAAGAGTAAATAAAGATATCCATGTTGATGGACAAGAATATTCTGGTGAAGCAGCATATAGAGATAAAGGTCAACATCACTGGAGAACAGCAGGATATAGTTCAGCTCTTGGTGCCTTGGGCGGTGCTATTACAGGACTTACAACAATGGGCAAAGTTCATGCAAAAGGCAGAAACTTTGACGGAATTGTTAGATTAACTAAAGATACAACAGAAGAAACAACTGAACCATCAAAAATTAAATTAACAATTCCACAATCTAAAACAGTAACTGTTCGTTCAGGTGAAATTACAGAACAATCAGCAGTTCCAACAAGAAAAGCTGTTAGATATCGTGGTCCTGAAGCTTATACAGTGCTATATCAAATCAACGGATCTGAAATTCCTGCAAAATACAGAAGAGCAGTTTACCAAAAACTTGACCAGATGTGGCGTGAAGGTACAAATGGCAAAAAAGGCGATGTACCAAGAGACATTCCGGTTTATGAAAGTTTCACAATCAATGTTGATGGGCAAGAAATTACCATAACAAGAAAAGATGATTGGGATAAAGTTCATATTCAAGAAGGACGCCCTGGTGGACGTGGCGGAGTTTACAATTCCAGAGCGTCAGAAGCAAGAACATACAGAGGCAAAGGCAAATTTATCAGCTAATAATTAAAGATTAAGGAGGTCAAAACCTCCTTAATCTGAAATATAAACTTTTGTAAATATTTATCCAAAAATAGTAAAGTTTTATCTGCGTGAAACCGTTTATATACATGTAAAAGTGTATAACGTGCAGAAGAAATAGAGGTCCAAAATACAATGAAGACACTTGGAATTAACAAAAAAAGAGTAATAGCATTTTTCTTAAGTTCATTGCTAATCATGCAGCAATCATTAACTTATCAAGTGTTAGCATCTACAATTACTGATGCAAGTGGCAATCAAATTCAAAATGGGGGCGGTAATACTTGGAACATCAGACCTGATGCCGTAAATGGTAAAACTGGTTTCAAACAATTTGGCAAAATTGATTTGACTCAAGGTGATGTTTTAAACTTTATTTATAACTATATTACACAACAACAATCAGGCACCGGTAATGATTTGACATTAAAGACAGATACTTTTAATATTGATAATTTCATTGCTCTTGTTAATAGTGGAGTAAATATTAACGGTATTGTTAATGCTTTGCAAAGTGTTAATGGTGCATTAAAAACAGATGGCAATTTGATGTTTATTTCTCCGGGCGGCATGGTTGTTGGTGCTTCCGGTGTTTTGAATGTTGGAAACTTGTCTGTTATTTCTCCAACTCAGTCTTCTTATGACAAATTGAAAGACAGCTTAGGTTTGCCTCAAACTCATAATTATTATGCAACTGATTGGAAAGTAGATTACAATGCTGATAACCCATCAGCTTCTACAATTAAAATTACAGGTTACGATTATTCAAAAAACACTGCAGTTACAACTGACAAAACATTTGACATGTCAACTCTAACTGATGGCAACGGTAACAAGTTAGTTCTTGGCGGTGATGCAATTACTGTAAATGGGAAAATTGCAGCTCGTGGAAATGTTGATATACAAGGCGGAACAATTGCTAATAACGGACTTTTGATTGCAGGTCTTGGCAATAGTTTCATGACAAGCAAAGAAGATGTTGCCAAAGGTACTGACGCATTGTTTAATGCACTTGTTAATGATAACATGACGACTGGCAATACATTTGTTGCAAACAATGGTAATATTTCAATCAAATCTGTTACCGGCACTTCTGTCGGAAATGGTGCTGCTATCAAAAATTATGGCAAAGGAAGTATTACAATTGACAACTCTGGTGCTAATGGAATTAATATTGCAGGTAGAGTTTCAAACCCTAACGGTGCGACAACAATTACCAACACAAACGGTGGTTTGTTAGTTGATTCAACTGGTTTAATCGCATCTGGTATTGGTGGTGCAGATTCTACTTTATTAGTTTCTAACACAGGCAACGGCGGTATGAACATAAAAGGTTCTGTTGTTGCAAATCATGGTAACAAAACTAACACAGTAAACTTTGTAAACAAAAATTCTAATATGTCTATCGGTTCAACAGGCGTAAACAAAAATATTACTTCTAACGCTGATGTGAATATTGCAGTTACTGATGGAAACTTGTTGAACAATGGTGTTGCAAAAACTTTGATTTATACAACCAACGGTGCTGATTTGAACGCAACTGTTACAAACGGCAGAATTGGTGAAGAAGTTGGTCCTTGTGCAGATGGAGTTTGCACAGGTGTTGGGCCAAGCGGAAGAGATTTGACAAAATCTGTAAACACATCTATTGATGGTGTGATTACGGCAAAAAGCACAAAAGGAACTAACACTTCCTTAATCAATATGGCAAGTTTAGACAAGAATATGAACGTCAACCAAATCAAGGCAGACGGTAGAGTTATTCTTCTTGCTGACGATGCTACAACAAAAGGCGCTACAGCTTACAGCATCGTAAACAGAACTAAAGACGCTAAAAAACCGAACGTTGAAGGTACAGGCATTTCACTTATCGCAAGTGGCAATATTGGTGAAGCTAAAACATCTACAACCTCTGCAAAAGCTTTGACATTCAGACAAAACGGTTATTCATACAACAGAGCAGGTGATGACGCTCGTGATCCACACGTAATTGATGATATCAACAAATCAGGTAACGGCGTTGATATGTTGGCAATCGGCAACATCGATGTTAAAGGTATGGACGCAGAGGGCGGCACAAAACTTGCTACTAAAGCTTGTGCAATTATTTCAAGAACAGGCGATATCAATGCAGAGTTCTCAGGAGATGTTTATGTTGGCGAAACAACTGCTGCTAACAACATTAATCTAACAACTCGTGGCAAAAATATGTATGTTGACCACTTGGGCGAAGTTCCTTCTTACGCAGAAGATTACTACGGACCAAATACAAATATTCACCCGGAAAGAGCAAAATTGGTTGCACTTGACTTGGGTACAAAATGGATTGATTCTGAAAATCCTGAATACAGAAGCGCAGCAGATTCAACAATTATCGTTAAAAACGGTACATTGAGAGGTGACGGCAACAAACGTCCTTCTGGTGATCAAGATTTGATGATGGTTGCAGATAACGCTTATGCTGGTGGCTACTACTTCAATATGGGCAAACACCGTAACGGCGGTAAATCAACAGTTGTTAAAGACCCTACAACAAATACTTTGACAAACGCAAATGATGCTGATACTCCGATTTCAATCAGAGGTAAAGCTGTTAGACCGGACGATGTTACAGCAATCGGTCAAAATAAAGATGACAGAAACTACTACTACGGTGGCAGTGAACAAGGTGAAGACCCTGGATATGATGGGGTTACTGATCCGGATAAAAAAGGAACTGAAGAAGATGACGACAACTTGGTAGTTCCAAAAGATGAAAAAGAATATCCGCTAGATACAGATACTGATACAGATATTGATACCGATACAGATATCGATATGGACACAGATACGGATACAGACTTGGATACAGATACCGATATCGATACAGACACAGATAATGATACTGACAACGATACCGATACAGATATGGACACTGATAACGACACAGATACCGATACTGATACGGATACAGACACTGACACAGATATTGATACCGACAACGATACTGATACAGATACTGACTTAGACACAGATACTGATATTGATACCGATATCGATACAGACACAGATAACGATACTGATAACGATACAGATACTGATATTGATACGGATTCTGACACAGATACAGACACCGACACGGATACAGATACAGATGCAGACACAGATACTGACTCTGATACCGATTTGGATTCCGACAGTGATACAGATACTGATTTAGATTCAGATATTGATACTGATACAGATATGGATACTGATAACGATACGGACACTGACGTTGACCCTGATCCGGATCCTGAACCAACTCCTGATCCAAAACCAGCTCCTGAACCGGAACCTGAAAGAAAAGTTGATTTCAAAGATATTTACAAACAACGTGTTGTAAGTGACAGAGTTGACTCAATCGACAAACGTCAATATATGAGATTTAATACAATGGATAACCAAAATCCGATTACATTTGAATCAAGTAACAATGTAGTTTCAATCTCAGACATTTCAAGAGGTGGGGTATCATTAACCCACAAAGGAAAATTGAAAGTCGGTGACGTTGTTCCGGTACACCTTCAATACGGAGATTTGACAATCAATGCGAATGTAAAAATTGTTTCAGCAAGTGATGTCAAAGCCGGAGGTAAGTTCATAGACTTAGATCAAGCAACAGCTAACAAGTTATTATACTTGAGCTTGTTAGAAAAGGATCAACCGATAGCACAAACGATTATGAACCAAAATGTTGCGACAACAATTGAAGAATAATCAATAAAATTATCAATAAACTGGGAACTTGAAAAAGTTCTCAGTTTTTGTGTTGAATGAAATATTAAAGAATAAATTAGATTCTAAATAGCAAGTTGTTGACAAAAAACTTAATCAATTACCCACTCTCTTTCTCTCCCTAATTGAGGGAGAGAAGCTTAGTCTTGCTACTATCTCTGTTTTATAATTCTGTATAGCAGCTATTTAAAAGTATTAATTTATACTAAACATAAGTCTTCCCTAATCAGGACTCTGCCGAGAAAAAGGTGACTAAATGTCACGTTTTTCGAGAGGGTTTTAGATGGGTAGACAACATTACAATATAAATTGAATCTGTTTTTGTCAACGAATTATTTAACACATACAAGAATGACGTGGATTTTTACAAATTAAGAGCTACGTGCATAGCACCTCCGGACTTCGATTCAGAGTTTATTTCACCTTGCTACAAACTTCAGGTTCGGCATGAATTAGGATATCGCAATTCCCGAGATGTTTTTCAAGCAATTTTTCGACATCATCACAAATTTTGTGACAATCTGAAATTGTCATATCTTCAGGAAAAAGCATCGTAACTTCAATATCCTTTAAAGGTCCTGAACGACGAGCTTTTAAATTCTTGAAGCCACGCAAACATTCATTATTATATGAATTAATTATAGCTTTTATTGCCTCAATGTCTTCTGTTGGTAAAGTCCCGTCAAGAAGGTTATTCAGCGTATCTTTTGAGATTACAAATCCGGCTTTCAAAACAAAAATAGCTACCAAAATCGCAATTATAGGGTCTAAAATTGCAATTCCGGTTACTTTAATTAATACTAATCCTAAAAGCACGCCAAGAGATGAATAAACGTCAGTTCTCAAATGTTCGCCGTCTGCGTGAAGAGATACCGACTCTGATTTTTTAGCAATTTTAAACAAGTACGAACTAACCAAAATATTTGCAACTACCGCAAACAACATTACCATAATACCAAGAGAGGTGTCCACTTCAATTGTTTGGTGAAAAAACAGTTTTTTGCATGCTTCCCAAATAATAAAAATTCCTGCGAAAACAATCAGTCCACCTTCTATAAATCCTGACATATCTTCGTATTTTCCGTGTCCGAACGGGTGAGTTTTGTCTGCCGGTTCAGATGATTTCATTACGGCAAAAAATGTCAAAACAGATGCCAAAAAGTCGCTCATTGAGTGAATTGCTTCTGAAATAATACTAATGCTGCCGGAAATTGAACCAGCGATGAATTTTAAAATAATTATAATTGCGTTTGAGGTTATTGAAAGCCCTGCCGCCAATTTTTTTTCTTTGATAAGTTCCATATTATCAACTACTTTCTTTTCAAACATTTTAGCATGTCTTTAGTCGATTTTTCAACCCTTAAAGATTCACAAATCTTTTGAATTCCTTTATTAAATGTCCAATTATCTAACTTTGATTTTTTCAAATATGCAAGAGTTTTTTTCGGAAATTTTATATAACAAATTGAAAGTGCCCAAGCACAGGCCATTTGCGCATAATATCTTGTGTCTTTGAATTCATTAATGCGTTTAAGACATTCGTCAATGTAGTTTTCATCTGTAAAATGTTCCAAAAGCATTACAAACGCGAAGCGAATGTCATATTCTTTGGCTGAGTTAAAATATGGCTGAATAAACTTCCAAACAAGTTCTTGATTTTTCGTGACAAATTTTAGTCCTGTACAAAATGAGTCACACACAGACCAGTTGTCGATTTTGGGTACGAAATCATTGACAAGTTTTAAAATATTTTCAGGTTCATCTTTGACAAGTCCGATAACCATTGCTTGTAACATTGTTTCTTCCATATACTCAAATTCATTCTGCTCAAGGAATTCTTGCCAATTTTCTTTTGTATAAATTTCTTTTGCAATTTTGCGCAAGTTAGGTAAGCGCACCCCCAAAACATTGTCGATATTAGGAAGCAATGATTGTGAAAATTTTTGGTAATTTTTTTCTGCTTTTGATAAAATTTTTTGTTTTATATTCATATGTTTTGGTTTTAGTTATTTTTCAGAATGACGACAAAAGTAGTTGCATTTTTTGAAAAATAACTTTTTCGAAACTGTCATTCCGGACTCCGAACCGGAATCTTTTTTTTAGAATAATCAATTCATATCTTTAATATCTCTTCAACAACACTACTGACTGTGCTTCAATTGCAAGTTCTTGCCCGACGGCGTCCATTTTTTCATTTGTTTTCGCCTTAATCGAAAGTCTTTCCGGAGTAATTTCCAATATTTCACAAAGCACATCTTTCATTTTCGGAATATATGGCATCATTTTCGGTTGTTGAGCAATGATGTTGCTGTCGATGTTTTCAATAACGTATTTTTTATCTTTAATAAGCTTGTAAACATCGCGTAAAAGCACAGTACTATCGGCGTCTTTGTATAACTCGCTTGTATCAGGAAAAAGTGTTCCGATATCAGAAAGTGCCAAAGCACCAAGCATTGCATCAATAATCGCATGGATTAGAACATCTGCATCAGAGTGTCCCAAAAGACCTTTTTCGTGTGTTATCTTAACACCCCCGATTATTAAATCTCTGCCTGTCGTGAGTTTGTGAATATCATATCCTATACCAATTCTGTACATAATTTCTCCTTTATTATTCACAATTTTTTATGTTTTCGATAAAAATAGAAAAAGTTGGCAACGAAACAATACCGGTTTATCTGTAAATCTCTTCACGTTTTTTCAAAACGACCGGATTTTTAAGATATTCATCGTATTTGTTGCGCATATTAATATAGCCTTTTGGCGAAATTTCAATAATTCTGTCGGCAACTGTTTGGATTAGTTGGTAATCCTGTGACGTAAACAAAATTGTCCCAGGGAAGTCAATCAGCGCATTGTTTAACGCTGTAATGCTTTCCAAATCAAGGTGGTTTGTTGGTTCGTCAAAAATCATTACGTTAGCTTCTGCAATCATCATTTTTGCAAAAAGACATCTGACTTTTTCGCCACCTGACAAAACGTTAACCTTTTTATCTGCATCTTCACCTGAAAACAGCATTCTGCCTAAATACCCACGTAAAAAGTTTACGTGTTGATCAGGAGAATAATCCGCAAGCCACTCCATAATGGTTTTGTTGTTTTCAAAATAGAAATTATTGTCTTTCGGAAAGTACGAATGTGTTGCCGTTACGCCCCAAACTACTTCACCGCTATCAGGTTTTACTCTGTCTTCCAAAATATCAAACAGGTTTGAAATAATAAACGGATCACGAGCGATGAAAGCAACTTTTTCACCTTGATTAATTTCAAAGCTCAAATTTTTGATTAAAAGTTCATCATCAACAGTTTTATATAAGTTTTTAACCTGTAAAACATCTTTCCCCGGAATTTTGTTATAAGTAAAACGAATTCTCGGATATTGTCTTGATGATGGTTTAATTTCTTCAAGCGACAATTTGTCGAGCATATTTTTTCTGGAAGTTGCCTGTTTTGCCTTAGATGCGTTAGCACTGAATCGTGCAATAAACGCTTTCAACTCTTCCATTTTTTCTTCGGTTTTCTTGTTCTGTTCTTCTTTTTGCTTTTTAATCAATTGGCTTGCTTGCGACCAGAACGAGTAGTTTCCTGTATAAAGTTGAATATTTTTGTAATCAATATCTGCCATGTGTGTGCAAACATTATCCAAAAACTGTCTGTCGTGCGAAACAACAATAACAAGGTTTGGAAAATTAATCAGAAACTCTTCCAACCACGCAATAGTGTTCAAATCCAAGTGGTTTGTCGGTTCATCAAGCAATAGAATATCCGGATTGCCAAACAAAGCCTGAGCCAATAGTACACGAACTTTTTCACTGCCTGAAAGTTCAGACATTAACTCATAATGCATTGCATCAGGAATTCCTAAGTCAGACAACAATGACGCAGCCATCGCCTCTGCTTGCCAACCGTCAAGTTCTGCAAATTCTTCTTCCAAATGTGCAACTTTAATTCCGTCCTCGTCGTTGAAATCAGGTTTTGCGTACAAAGCATCACGCTCTTGCATAATGTCATAAAGCTTTTTGTGTCCCATAATTACGGTATCAATTACTTTGTAATTGTCAAATGCAAAATGGTCTTGACGAAGTACTGCAATACGCTGTCCTTTTGAGATATGAATTTCTCCTGATGTAGGTTCAATTTCGCCAGAAAGGACTCGCAACAAAGTACTTTTCCCTGCCCCGTTTGCGCCAATAACGCCGTAGCAGTTTCCCGGGGTAAATTTAATACTAACGTTTTCAAAAAGTGTTTGTGACCCAAATCTAACGGTCAATTTATCTGTCGTAATCATAAATATAATTTTAGCATAAATACTTCAAAAAGCCACACTAAAATTTTGTATTGTATATGCCAATTAATTAGTTGACAGAATAAACTTACCTCCCCTAGGGTGGAGGTTACAGTTGTTGCCGAGCGATTAGCGAGACTTACAACAGAGAGAGGGGCTTTCTGCGTTCTCTGCCAACAATCCGCTCCCTAATTAAGGGAGAGAAGCCTTATTTCGAAACTATCTCTGTTTATAATTCAATATAGTAGCTATTTACATGTAAAATAAAAAGCATCTAACTGTTTTACTAAAACCCCAGCTTCTCAGATTGAGAAAGTGGGGTTTTATAAATAAAGCAGCTCATAAGCCGTGTTCTGTTTCTAAACAATCATCTGTCTGGTATTAGGATTACTCCCAATCTCTAGCGATTTCTTTGAAGTGGGCGAACAGCCTTTAACCTTCATTTCAATCTTGCATTCAGCAGGGGGTTGCCTAGCCGATATTTCTCAATATCGCTGGTGAAGCTCTTAACTCACCGTTGCACCATCGCCTGTGGCATTTCTGCCCATCGGCAGTTTACATTTCTGTGGTCCTATCCACCGGTTCACACCGTCCGGAGTTTCTCCGGCTGCTTGTTCTCGAATGCACGGACTTTCCTCACCTGTTAAGGCGCGATTGCTCGACTGCTTTAAACTTTATATTGAATCTCTAAGAGATGTATTTATTGTTACAAAATCCGCAGCTCTTGAGTCAGCTGAATTAATTGTCATTTTACCCGTAACGGATATATCAATTTGGTATTGGTCAAAATCAGCAGCACTACCCGTACAATCTGCATTTGCCTGATTTTTACCATTTTGACGACAGTTAGGTCCATCAGCTCCATTAACATCAATTATAATTGAACCATTTGTAATGGCAGAAGGTTTACTAGTAGTTGTGTGATCCCATTGGCTAGCGGTTCCGTTTAAGTACCAAATTACGCCGTCTGATGTTGTATATATCCAGTGAGTTGTATCTGAAGTTCTAAAATTTAGTTTTGCACCAAATAACCCTGGGAATTTTGTACCATTGGCATAGGTTTCTCCATCGTATATAACAGAATTGTAATCATCAAATCCCCAGTTACAATCGCCTCTGGCATCACCTTCGGCTTGAGAATTACAAGCATCACGTCCATCAATATACAAAGTTTCGTCATTAATCAGTGAACTTACGATTTTTTCAGCCTCGTAATATGATTTTTTAATCATCATTTTATTTTTATTCGGTCTTGTGCGCATAATTGCAGGAGTTACAACCGCTACTAAAACGCCGATTACAGCAAGTGCAATCATCAATTCCGTTAGAGTAAAAGCCTTAAATCTTCTCATCGAAATCCTTCCTGAGTTTATCTAATACATCTCTATTATACACTATATTGAAAAATTTTTCAATGGTTGGGGAAAAAGCAGCTAAGCGGCTAGGAAGTAAGGCAGCTAAAAATTTAGAAGTCGATAGGGCACTAAGACGATAAGTTCGTTTCAATTATATTATATTGTCTACCCATCTAAATCTTCCCTAACAGAGGGAAGACTTATGTTTAACGTAAATTAATATCCGTAAATAGCTACTACCTTGAATTAGAAGCAGAAAGTAGGGCGGGATACCTATCCCGCCCCCATTAAATTTTTATCAACAAAAATCTACTGTCTTTTAGTGCCAAAACCTTGTGTTCTGTGTCTTTTTTGAACATTAAAATTTCGCCTTTTTCAACTTTAAATTTTTCTGCGTCAAAGTGAAGTTCGATTTCCCCATCAACAACTATTACCGCCGCATCACAAATTGATGTGTGAGTATCAATAATTTCTTCTTTTTTCAACGAAACAATCGACAAACTACTGTCGTTGTGCTCCATTAGGATTTCTTTTTCGAATTTCTTATCAGTTGTGCCAAGTTCTTTTACTTTCAATACGTTATAAAACATTTTTCCCTCCTTAATTTTAAACTACACGTTCATTTTAAGAAGGGAAAAATAATTTTTTATCCGACTTTCGGGCAATATATTTTTATTTTTTAGCTGATTTGTCCGCAAGTTCAGAATCAACTCTCAAAAATACCGGTTTGATATCTTCTTTTTCAATAAGTTTTCCAAGCTTGATGTTGTCAGCTTTCAAATCGTCAAGTTTTGTATTTAAGTCAAATGATAATTGTTTAGCCATATCAGCTGCGATATTCGGGCAGTACGGGTAAATCAATGATGCGATTATACACATAATGTCAAGAACATTTACCAAAACTTGACCGCATTCCGTCATTTTTTCTTCTTTTGCCAAAGTCCAAGGGGCATTGTCTTGAACATATTTGTTTGTCATATCAACAAGCGAATTTATTGCAAGAGCGGCTTCTGAAATTTCAAAGTTATCAAAATGATTTTTTACAATTTGAACTGTGCCCAAAGCCTTTTTCGCAAGCGGATTTTCAGCCTTAAACTCGGCTTTAACTTCGCCATCAAAATATTTAACCAACATAGAAAGAGTTCTGTTCAAAAGATTTCCCATGCTGTTTGCAAGGTGTGCGTTGACTTTTTCCTTGAAGTCGTTGTCGGAATAATTTCCGTCACGCCCACAAGGTGCAGATGACGCCATGTAATATCTGAACGCGTCAGGATTTTCAAGGTTAAAAGTCTCCAAAACAGATGTTGGAGAAATTACATTGCCCAAAGATTTTGACATTTTTGATTCGTCAATAGTAATCCAACCATGAGCGAAAATATGTTTTGGTAACGGCAAATCCAAAGCCATCAAGAATGCCGGCCAGTAGATACTGTGGAATTTCAAAATATCTTTACCGATTACGTGAACATCTGCAGGCCAATATTTTTTGAATTTTTCAGACGGATTTTCTGTATCGTAACCGAGTGCCGTAATATAGTTTGAAAGTGCGTCAATCCAAACATAGATTGATTGTTCAGGGTCTGACAAAACATCAATACCCCATTGAACATTTGATTTTGCACGCGAAACAGAAATGTCCTGAATATCTTCCAACTGGTTCAAAACCTCATTAGCTCTGAATTCCGGCAAAATAAAATCAGGGTGATCCTTAATATATTTGATTATTGCATCTTTGTATTTTGAAAGTTTGAAGAAATAATTTTCTTCCTTAACAACTTCCGGTTTCTTCTGGTGATCAGGACAAAGACCGTCTTCTGTCAAGTCTTTCGGATTCAAAAAACACTCACAACCTGTACAGTACAAACCTTCATAAGAATTTTTGTAGATATCACCTTGTGCCAAAAGTTTTTCAAAAATATGTTGAACAATTTTTTCGTGAGCTTCGTCAGTGGTTCTGATAAACTGTGAATAGTTGATATCAAGAGCTTTCCAAGCATCTTTGAATTTTTGTGAGTTTGCATCACAAAGTTCTTTCGGACTAATTCCTTTGCTTGCTGCTGTTTTTTGGATTTTGATACCGTGTTCGTCAGTTCCTGTAAGCATATATACGTCATTACAACGTTGTGTATAATGTCTTGTAATAATATCAGACAAGATTTTTTCGTAAGCGTGACCGATATGTGGAGCACCGTTTACGTAGTCAATTGCTGTTGTTAAATAAAATTTTTCCATTTTTTCTCCATTATTCTTTCAATGTTTTTAGTTTAGCATAAAAAGATTTTATTTTCGCTTAAAAATCAAATACCTGAATTCGTTACCGATAACTGTTTGAAATTCGTAGTTATTTTGAACAAATCCGCAGAATTCCAACGCATAATCCTGACAAATATATCTGAAATAATAATCCTTCATATCAAGATTGTTAAAAATCACAAATTCAGGCAATTTTTCTTTGTAGTGATTAATAATTTTTTCTTCGCCAAATGTTTCTGTGTAAAGCGGTAAAAGCGAATTGTAATAATCATCAGAACGCCTTTGAGCAAGAAAATTAATAGTCATTCCCTCAGGGAAAATCACGATTTTGTCGTCTTGTTTAGTGTTTTTATTGATAAAATCGATTAACTGATTTGAACTTTCGGCAAGAGAATTTTCAGTAAAAATCGAGCCAAGTGGAGTTGAAACCTTGTGATTTGCAAGACTCAACGAATTAATGTTTACAGAAAAAATTACAAAACTTACCACAAGTACGTAAATCCCAGCCATTTTTTCGAGTTTTAGCGGAAGATATTTGAAAATTAGCGCAAATAACGCAACCAAAGCAATCGACACATAATAGTTTCCATAACTGCCCAAAAGCAATACCCAAAAGACTTTTGCGCACACTGCAATTGTTGAAACTCCGAGCAAAATCAAATTAAAATCCACATCGATTTTCTTTGTTACGGTTTTGAAAATCTGAATTCCATACAAAATGAAAATCAAAATCGGCAAAAATCCAAAAGAATATTTTCCATCAAACATTATGAAAAACAAAAACCAACCAACTATGCCTAAAAGTATTGATAGGACTCGTTTTTTGCCAAACAAACAGCAGCTTGAAAGTATTGCGCCAAACGGAATTGCAAATTTCAAAAACAAAGTGAAAACCGTCAACGGAACTTTTGGGTGAAAATAAATTCCGCTGTTTTGATAAAAATAAGTCAAAGTCTTGCTTTTCGCCATAAGAGATGTTGTTGCAAGTGAATTTATAAGGCTTTCAACTCTCAATCCTTGTTCAAATAATATGCCAAAGCTCAAAATCGGCATAATTGCAAATGCCAAAAGTGCTTTCCAGTTTTTTGACCTTACAATTATTGCCAAAATAATGAATGCGTAGAGTAAAAAGTCGTATTTGCAAGTTACGGCAACTCCTCCCAAAAACGAGCTGATACAAAGGTTTTGCATATTTTTGTCATCAGAAAATTTCAACAAAAAATAAAGCGAAAACAAAAATGCAATCAATCCATACAAAACAGCCCAAGAATATGGAAAATGGAAGTTGAAAAGGCTTGTGGTTGCAACTCCGATAGCTATTGTGAAAACTCCGATTGCAAAGCTCAAAAACTTTGACAAAAACTTTTGTGCAACAAGATAAATTCCGCTAACCACTAAAATTGAACAGCAAGCACCAATTCCGTAAAGCGTTGATAACTTAGCCCCAAAAACCATGTACCACAACGCGTTTATCTGATACGCCAAAGGCCCGTAAATATTGAACAAATCCTTATACAAAACTTTTCCGCTCAAAATTTCTTGCGGATAATAAACTTCACGCCCAAAATCAATCAATATTCCAGAATAATGACCAAGAAACATAAAAAGCCCTACAAGGCACAATAGCCACAATATTACGAGGAATTTATTTTCAATAAAAAAGTCTTTCATATTACAAAATTTAACAAATAAACACTAAAAAAGCAATTTTACCGGCAAAATATCTTTTATATAGATAAGGTAGAAAATAAAGGGTTATATTATGTCTTGTAATTGGGCAGGTAATTTGGATATGTTGGCACAAAACGGAGTTATTGATTTTGACGGTGCATCGTATATTATGGGTCAACCTCTGAGATATGTCGGAAATCCGACAAATCCTAATCCTTTCAACGGTCAACCGCCTACAATGACCAATTTGAACCAACCAAAAATTGATGAATTTAAAATGAGTGGCAACAAAAAAGATGTTGCAAAACCTTCATCTTGGAAAAAATGGGCATTCGGAGCACTTGCGCTTGGAGCTTTAATTTTCGGGGGTTTTAAATTCAAATCAAAACTCGTTCCATGCGCAAAAAATGCTTGGAGCAAATTGAATTTTAAATCCGCAGGGAACTGGATTTCTAACAAAGCAAAATCGGTTGGCAACTTTTTCAAGAAAGGTTGGAACTGGTTCACAGGACTTTTTAAATCCAAAAAACCGTAAATACTAATCGTTAAGTATATTTCTAGCTATATTTAAAAGATTTTCGTTGTTCTTCATTTTTGGAAAAGCTTTTTTTAGAAGTTCTACAAGCTTAGTTTCATTTATTTCTAAGTGATAGTCATATTTATTGTTTGATTTTGCAATTTGTGCAGCAATTGTGTACATATTTTGTAATTCTAAGGCTTCTTTATATCTCATTTATTTCTCCTTGTGAAATATTTAAAATATTCATAAAATTATTTTGTATTTCTTCATTTATTATTTCTATTTTGTCTTTTTCGCCTAATGAAACAATTACAGGAGCATAATTATAACCATTATAGAATAATGTCCATTCATCAACAATAAACCTATATTCATTCCAAAATTTTGTTATACTTTTATAGTAACGTCTTATTATATCT
>ERZ1026882.486-NODE-486-length-21809-cov-11.280684_pt1 | contig 21809 bp, 21 predicted proteins | sample MGYA00380171_ERZ1026882 | MGnify/ENA primary metagenome ERZ1026882 (study PRJEB33269, sample SAMEA4719807) | human gut metagenome | biome: human-associated habitat; feature: organic feature; material: feces | place: Cameroon | collected 2013-10 ...
TGAACGATTTGATTCGTATTCAGCACTTTTATTGTAAATGGTTTTTTGCCAAAATCCATCAGGTGGCGCAAATTCACCGTGCGATCCTCCTGCTCTGCAATTTTGAGCAGCCACTTTGCACAGTTGTCGCCACAAGTCGATACATTGAACGCTTTCTCCGGCTCAAACTTTACCAAAATCAGGGTCTTTACGCCACCAGACAAACCAATCGGTGGAATTTTACCCAAGACCGGGCTGTCAATGATACCACTGTCGATAACGGTAGACTTATCCACATCCCGAATCATTTCCTTGACCATCGGGTCAACGATCCAGTCTTCCTCGTAATCGTATTTGAAATAAGAAGCCGTATTATACACCGCTTCCTTCATATCACCGTAAAAAATGTTCAGCATAGTATCACCTCATTGATGTGCGTACTTCTGCTATCATTGTACCCTCTTTCAGCTTACAAAACAAGATGCAAAAAGCTCTTGGCCTCCATTACAGAAGCCAAGAGCTTTTATCTTCTTTGTCCTATCAGATTTTATTTTCGGGGAGACTTAATCGCAGCCTGAGCGGGTGCCAAAATTGCAGAGCGTTTGGATTTACGATAATACGTCATTTGAAAATTTTCAGTTGATTCCAAGCTCTTCCATCAGCTCAGCATGGCACTTTTCATCCTCAGAAGCCCTCTTTACATCATCAATGCAATTCTGGTCAAGGAGCTTCTTTACCAGTAGAGCCATTTTATTCTCACCACGGCTCTCGCCTTTTACGATGCCTCTGTTTTCCACTTTATCAAGCACATCACACATATTGCGTGGGCCTCCACATCTAATCTGCCGGGTTCTGAATCAAGCCCCATCGTTTTGCTAAGTCTTGGTTCAGAACCACAACGTCAATGTCCCAAATCTTCATCCAACGGCGCAGGCGTTCTTCTAATTCGGCCTTAATCGGTGCAAGCCACTCAATTTGTGCAGCAGGATTTGTAACAACCAACACAAAAGTCAGTTTTCTATCCTTCAAGTAGATAAGGGATAAGTTTTCTCCAATTTCAGAGGTATCACCGTATCTCTTTAATATAGCCGCCGTGTAAATTCCTAACGAATCCACAAATTTGTCCGGTACATCCGTATAGAATTCTTCAAACTTTTCCCGTTTTTCTTCCGAGCTATCCTTATTCTCAGGATTTGGTGCATTTGTCTTAGCTTCAACAAAAAGGACCCCTGTTTTTGTCCGCCGAACAAACTCTACCGTCTTCAAGCCTGTTCCCAACGATTCATACAGGTTCGATTTTTCAATGTAAAACAGGTCTTTTTCATCGTATGGTCCAAAGACAACGCCAGACTCAGGGATGCTTTTCATCGAAAACTCACCCCAATTTCATCCTCATACAGTTTTCGGAACGTCTCCATGATCGTGTTGTGTTCCAGCAGCTTGAAGGAACTAGCCTGTTCCACGCAAACTCGCTCTTTTCCATCTTCATCCTCATTTTTATAGAACGAGTAGTAATGCACATCATCCTTCGCACTCTTCAGCACATCAAAATACTTTGCGAGGAAATAGTCATGCGTTGAAACGAACACCTGAACGCCGTCCTCTTGCAGCATCAGAAGAATTTTCACAAGCTCTGGAATAAACTTGGGATTGATATTAGCCTCCGGCTCATCCCAGAACAGCACTGCTCCTTTTTCCAGCGTTCCATTCTTTATCAACTGCCACAACAGCGCAATTTTGCGTAAGCCCTCTGCAACCAGATTAAATTCCAATTTTGCCTGATTGCCCGGTTTCAAGTAAAAATGTTCCTGCTGAACCGTCACAGTACCCTTGCTGATCTTTTTCAGCTCATCCAGATACTTCTTTTTTCGGCTATTATCTTTCCCCGAAGCCACATTGACCTCTGCCGCCGCAATAATATCAAGGTAGGTGTCATCAAAGATGATATTGCCCTGCCGCACTGCATTGGAAAGATTCCATGCGTTAGAAAGGATCTCTTTTGCCGGAATGAAAACACTGCTCAAATCAACCATCTGCTTTTCCCATGCAGCTTTTCCGGCAACCTCCGCATCATATTTCTGGCTCTTATGGGTAAAGGTCATAGCGATATTGGCATCGTTAGAACTCACCTTTACCGATGCCTTCTTTTCACCATCTGCATCCCGGTTCACGAGACGGCCAATATTGGAAGCATCCGGACGGAACACCATCACAGTTTTGTATGGGAATGTCACTTCAGACTTTTTAGCCTGACAAGCTGCATAGAGCAGCTTCATAATATGCGTCTTACCAACGCCATTTTCTCCAAGAAAGACATTTACGCCAGCATTGAATTCCACAGTCATCTTGTTAAAGACCGTCACATTATTCAATTCAATCTTTGTAAGTGGCATAAGAGCATTTCCTTTCTTTGCACTACAACGTAGTTTAAAGCGAGTTTGTTTATAATGGTATTATACCGTTGCTTACGTTCCTTTGCAACTAGCTTTTTGCTAACCGTCAAACTTCACGCTTGAAATCTGTTGGTCTGCACCATACCGGCCTTCCAGATACTGCTTGTCAAAGGCCGCTGTGCTCTTGACGCGAGTATTGTCCTCCTGCCGGAATTCGTAAAGCGAATAAATCTCGCTCTCATGATTGTCATTCATTGCGGCAAACCAGATTTCATCACGACGGAAAACTGTATTCTTCATCGTAGTCAGGTCGTGAGAACTGAATAGCAGTTGTGCGCCCTTCTTGTTCAGTTCCGGGTTCTTGAACATCTGAATCACATACCGAAGCAGCTTCGGATGCAGCTTTGCATCCAGTTCATCCACAACCACTGTGCGGCCCTCCTGCAATGCTACCATCAGAACCGGCAGAGCTGCAATCATTTTCTTGGTTCCATCCGACTCCGCTTCAAAGGGAAGCTCATAGACCTTTCCATTGATTGTTCTCTGCGTAAACAGGTGCTTGCTATCCTCATCATAGCGATAACCGGACAAATCAATACCTACATCATTCAGTGCATGAATCAGGCCTTCCTTAGTCGTCTCACTCTTGGACACCAGCACAATGTTTTCTGCTCTGGGGTTTGCGTAGCTCTGTGTAATACAGGATTCAAACCAATTCTGCACTTCAGCAATCACAGGGATATTGTAATTGATTGCCAAAAAAGAAAGGTACGGCATCTTCGGATTGACATCCAGATTGATGCTCGCCTTACTGATGCTCGCGCCCAATTCAATCTTCTGACCGTCTCGCTCAAAAATCAGGCCCGTCTTCTTGCCGCCAAGAGTGCGCCACAGCAGAGACTCAAAAACAATTTCTTCCTTGAGAGAAATATAATACTGGTACTCCTTCTCGCCTACACGGAAAAAAACCTGAAAAATCGTAGGCTCATTTACAGAGCTTTCATCCAGCATAAAAGGAGCCACACTGCTGCCCTGCTGGAAGATCATAGGCTGTCGATTCTTCTCCAGCGCATGGATTGGCTTTACGACAAGGTTAATCAGGCAAAAGAATGCCTGAAGCAGATTTGTCTTACCGCCACCATTAGGGCCATAGACCACGCTGACCGGAAGCAAATCTTCCGCTTTCTCCTGCCGAATCAAGGCATCCTGAAACTCCGGAATTGCCATTGCACGGAAATCAAATGTCGTTTCGTCCTTATAAGACTTAAAATTCTGAAAAGAAAATTGGCAAAGCATTCTTTCAACTCCTTCCTGTTATTAGTATACCTTATTTTCAATTTTTATTCCAACATTTTAGAAAATTTCATTCTTATATAAGTTTTATAGAGCGAAGCCGAAGAGTAAAAAGTTTTTATTTATACAAAAAACGGAGCTTCCCGCAGCATTTTATCTGCGCAAAAGCTCCGCCTCATGGTCGCTTATGATTATCTTTTAATAGAACCGAATTTCGGCACCGCTTTCCTCTGCAATCTGAATCACTTCATCCACGCATTGGCCCGCTGGATCTTGCCGAAGAAAACCAGACCTGTCTGATCGGATGAAAACCATCCCAAATGTCGAAACTGGATTTATTGCAGTCTGTAATGATTTTTCCATTCGGCATAATGAATTTGAAGGGCAGAGATCGAAAATACGCTGCCTTTGATCAAATTGCCCTATAAGAAGTCCCAAAAAGCAGTTTATTATCATTCTATTAGATTTCGATCTATGGATAACAGTGTCATAAATCACCAGATAGAATGCTATGCGTTTTTATAGTAGTTGTTCCTCCCGATCAATTTCTATTTGATTCATAACATCCTGATAAATCACAAAAAGAGGTGTTTTTTATGACAATGGCAAAGAAGCTCCCACTTTTAGCACCTTCCATTCATACGTTTGAAGTGAATGGAACGTATACCGATTGCGAAGCGAAACGCACAGTATTTATGGCAATTCAAAAAATGGTATCCTCTGGAAAATACTATCGGATTCCGTATCATGGCTCCTCGAAAAAAGGCTACTCTTATAAAAGAAAAGATGGCGGTTTGAGCATCACATTGGCAGATTACCCAGATTTTAGGAAAAGATACATAACGTTATCTGGTGTAAACCTTGCTCGGATCGCAGGTAATCCATCTCGTTTAAGTTTAACAGATTTATCGCCAGAAGGTTTGGCCATGCAAGAGCAGGCATTTCTGGATGAGTTGGAACAGCTTGGACTCCTTGAAATTGAGGATTCTGTTAAATGGAAAATGCATCGGTTGGATATTACACAAGACTTCTATGTGAAATGCGATCCCTCGCTGATGGTAAAAATCATTCGCTATGCAGGAAGCGTTGACCCGTACAGAAAAGGTCACGCACTGCACTATAACCAGCACAATGAGATCCGAAGCTGTAAATTTGAAAAAACGTGGTACGATTTTGCACTCTATGACAAGCATCAGCAGCTCTTGAATTGCGAAAAGGAGAGCTATCCGATTTCTCCGGATGATCTGGAACGCTCAAAAAATCTGGTTCGGTATGAAATTCAATTAAAGCGCCCCAGTCTGAAAGAATTTGAGCACGACAAGTTGGAATCGAAATCTTCAAAGTTCCAGTTTGGAAATCATGCGCTGTTTCATTATTTTGATAAAATCAGTGATGATATTCCGCTCTTTCTATATCGGTATGCCGTCGATTATTTTGGTAAGCATTCGTGGTATAACGTTCCAACTGCCCTAAAAGCCGTACAAATGAGCAATCTTGATGACGATACCAAAGAACTTGTCAGTGCGTATATCGAAGCGCAGGATGAGCCGGAACTGACCGATAAGAAACATCATAAAAAGAAAATCGCGAAGGCTTTGGAAAAATTAGAGATCAACGATGTAATCATCCCTTGCCGCATCCTGAACGATCGTCAATGCGGCCGATTTCCATGTGCGCCCTTATGCACAAGGATACAAGGGCTTTGAGCGAACAAAAATGATCCGTGCAAAACAGAACGAAAATTCACCAGAATCACAAGAATGGAGTTGATTTTCAATGCTAGACAACTATCCCGATGTCCTGAGCTTCCGGCAGGTCATGGAAATTACGCATGTTGGCAGAAATCTACTGCTTCGTCTTCTGAACAGCGGCGAAATTCCCGCCTTCAAGATGGGAAAACTCTGGAAAGTTTACAAACAAGACCTGATCCAGTATATGAGCCAATGTCAGTGAGCCGTATCTTTCCTTTTGGTAAAAAGAATCCCGTTGGACTCCGCAACAGGAATCCAGCGGGATTCGATTCTATCGATTTTTAATGCGCTCGTCTCAAATTTCAAGAAGGATTTTACGCTCTTGTACTTTTACCAAATCTGTATTTCAGCACCGTTCTCTTCCGCAATTTGGATCACATCATCCACGCACAGGGCTGCTTCTTCCTCTGTGGCGGGGTCGTATGCGTAATATACGTCATAGAGCGCCGGTGCCGGAGCCAACTCATTGTTATAATCCACCACCTCGTCATAAAATACCATATACTCCGTAAAACGCTCCCACGCAACCTGATTGCTATACTTTCCGCTGTACTCATATACATCCGTATACAATGCGTTCAGCCATGCAGTATCAAAATCACTCCCATAGCTGAGATAGTATTCTTTTACGTTTTCCGGCATTTCTCCGATTTCATAGTGGCTCACGTCCACAGAAATCTCGCCAGAAAGTTCCGAATAGGTATCCATTCCATTCGTGCTAACAACTTTACGGTCTGATCTGGTAGCCGTCTGGGCAGAATTGTCGGAATCCGTATCCTCTGTGTAGGTTTCGCTCTCAGGTTCTGCCATGCTGACGCTGGAAGATGAAGCTGCAAGCGCATTATCCAAAGCGTTTTCCAATTCGTCAAGCGCATTGCTGCTGGCAAGACCATGATCTTTGCAATAGCTGTCGCTGATTTCGGAAAGTGCGACGTTCTGCATTATCAGGTTCAGCGTTTCGCCGTCCATGGTCATCCGATCGATTTCAAAAGAGCTGTCATCATTCAACTTGAAATAGAGGCCAACGGTAGCTTTTTCTCCCGTTTGCGTGCTGGCGCACTCACCGCTGTAGTGGACAAAAGTCACGCCGTCCTGTTCATAGTTTTCCCACGTTCCGTTTGCAAAGAAATCGTCCAGCACCTCGCCTACTGTGGCTTCTGCAGGGAAGACACTCAAGTATCCGTCCGAAACTCCTTTGGAGCGGGCATTGTCTGAGTAAAGCACAGGATACAACATATATACCGCAAACGCAATAAACGCTGCTGTAATCGCCAGCTCAATGACCAGTGGCATCTTATGTGCGCCAAACAGCTTTCGGACTGCCTCCTTTTCTTCTTCCACCTGCTCCGCAGAAATTTTTTCAGGGTACAGGATAGCGATCACCTGCGACAGCAGAACACTGCTGAACACCGCATATAAGTATTCTTTCTTACTGCTTTTGGACGGTTTGGTCAGGATGGTCATTTTCAGACCATCGGCTGTGTTTTTCAGCTGATAAGTACCACGCTTTTTGCTGTAAAAGGTTATGGCATCCGCAGTATCTGTCACCTGTTCAATGTCCGGGTTTGCAAATCCACGGCGGATGCGGTCTACGGCTTCTTCCCAGCTCATTCCTTCCAGCAAAGGAAGCTGACCTCTGTCATGCTCCGGGCCGTATACTTTTTTGTAGACATCATCCCGGAAGCCGAAGTAGATCACTGCGGCGATCAGAAGCCCCAAAAGGACCGACACCGCTCCGGCACCGGTTGCAACACCTGTCACCACGCCCACAACGAACCCCAGCAGCAGCCAGATCTTTAAGGAATCCAGCACAATGCTTCTGCGTGCAGATGCAGTAAACAGCGGATGAAAGCCGTTCAGATTTTTAGATTTTCCTTTGGCTTTTTTAGCTTCTGCACTGCCATCATAGATTTCAAATCGTTCTTTCATGATGTTTCCTCCCATCTCAATGGATGCGTAACCTTTTCCATTCGGAATGATTCAATTGAATCATTTTGACGCTTTTATTATAAAGCGTTGATTGGACATCAATATTGTCCATCCGGCAAACTACCATTGGAATTTTTCTATATAGCTTTGCATAGAAAAACCGCCCCGACTTCCTATTACGGAAACCGGGGCGGTTCGTTTGCTTTATGGGTGCTTTTTCAGGCGCTCAACATCTATCTACTGACATTCAGTTTTGGAAATTTTAGTCATATCTGTATTTAGAGGACTTTCCGTACACTTTTCGGAGCGATTTTTTCAGGCTGACCACCGTTTCTTTGATGATCTTTGCCTCATCGGCAGAGCAATCTGCAAGCTGTTCGGTCATCCAGCTGTCGAACACCGGCTTTGCCTTTTTGATCTCGATGCACAGCAGCTCGTCCGCCGAACAGTCCAGCGCGTTGATGATGTCGATCAGCGTTTTCAGGCTGGGCACGGAGTTGCCTGTTTCGATATGGCTGATGTGTGTGACCACCACGCCGACCTCATTGGCCAGCTGTTCCTGCGTCATGCCCTTTGCAAGGCGGCAGGCACGGATGCGTTTTCCGATGTCGGCGTAGTCCACCATAATACAAGTCCCCTCCGTTTTGTGAAGTGATACTTGTATTGTATGTGCAATTTGAACCGTTTGTAATGTTCCAAAAGTGCAATCGACCAAATAGAGCTATTTATTATAAAGTTTTTAACTCCTGCTGCAGATTTTCAAGGTCCAACGCAAGCAGCCGGTCGTACTGTTTTTCCATAAACTGCTTTCCAGCAGTTGTCAGCATTCTGTCATAGAGCGCCCAGCTTTCATCGGCACCCATTTCATAGTTTTCCATACCCTCATCATTCAACATCTTATGCCTTGCAAGGAACTCATAGATCAGCCCAAACCGTTTGAGCACTTCTGCTTTTTCTTCGCCGTTATCAATGTGCCAGGCAGCTTTGTCATAAACTTGCATTTTATTCTCTCCTTTCAATGCGCGTATGTACAGAATCCGGAATTTGGATCAATTCGCCTGTATCCGGGTCTTTGATGTAATTGCCACCATTTTCCCGGATTCGTTCTTCTTTCGCGGATTGCTCCTCTTTCGGTGCGGTCTTTGAAGTAACTTCGATGGAATCGACCACCTTGCCATCCTTCACCACAACAAAATCGATTCGGCGCATTTCACCTGTTTCAGGATCTACAACACGCTTGCCATCCTTATCCCGCAGATAAACCTCACGAATCACTTTATATCCTTCGGACTCCGGATAACGATCCTCCAGTTCTTTTTTTACCTCTTCTTCTCTACGGCATCCCTCTTTTTTATTTTGGATGCCTATATCAGATTTGGTTTCCCTGCCGTCGCTCTGTTTACCCGTGCCTTCCGCTTGCGTATCGCTCTTTTTTCCGGTCTCAGCGTATACGATTCCAGAAACCGGTTTGGAGACATCTGCCTCCGGACCCGTTTTATCTCCCGGAATTTCTTCCGGCTTTTTCCCAAAATATTCCAGCGCTTTTTTAATGCTGTCCTCATTCGGCTTCCATTCAGTCAGACCGCCTGTGCCGTTCTCAATTTTCTCGGGCTGTTTAATTTCCGGCCTCCCGGATTCTATTTTCTGTGGAAACTTGTTCTGAAACATTCTGCCACCTTCCTTGCTAGGGACTTCGCTTATACTGTTGCTACCTGCGGTGCTGTGCTCTCTGTCAGGTTGTTCAGCATCTCCTTGGCACCCTTGACAAAGCTCTCTGCCGCTCCGGAGCCGACCAGATAGCCAATGCTGCCACCCACGACTTCACCAACGACTGCTCCGACTTTTGCGCCAACCACACTTGCTTCCGGACCTGCTGCAAAAGATGCAATTACGGCACCTCCGGCAGTTCCGATCTTTCCGCCGATAGCAGCACCTTTGCCCGCAGCAAGTACACCAACGCCCGTGGATGCTGTTGTTTCCACTGCCTGTCCCGCACCTTCTGCTGCAGTCAGTTCGCCCTTGCCTACCTTGACTGCAATTTTTGCATCCTCAATGGCAACACAGCTGATATTCGTGATGGTCTCCATTGAAGTTCCTTTGGGAATCGCTTTGACGATACCTTTTTCGCTCCCCACTTTCAGGAAACTGGCAAGTGTCTGCTTTGCTGCAAAATCTCCACCGCCTTCCAGAGACGATTTTCCGACTTTTTTAACATCCAGAGTTTCGCCCTGCTTCCACTGGGACAGTGCTTCCTTTCCAGCGCCGTAAATACCGCCAACCAGAAAAGACTGTACACCCTGCTTACCAAACTCCGGCGCAAGATCTTTTACTGCAACATTTTTTTCAAAGGTCAGATCATTTTTCACCGCATCCAGCTTTTGAGCATTTTCCTGCAATTTTTTAGCATCGGCCTTGCTCAACGCCGTGCTCTGAACCTTTCCATCTGGGGATTCCAAAACCTCGACCGCTTTACTGCTGATTTCCTGGCTCTGCCCCTTCGGCGCAAGGAAGCGCTGGAACTTGTAATTTCCGTTGTTCCACATCTGCTCCGTTGCCTTTGCATCTGCACCGTATTTAAACTGGTAGCGCCGTGCGATCTTTTTAGTGTCACTATTGAAGATCACAACATCCACAGAATTTTTGCCGTAGGCTCCTGTGGGTTCTACCACCCTTGCGCGCCAAGGGCTCTTTTTCACAGCAGCATTCACATTGAAAGTTTCAACATGATAACGTTCTGCGAGAAAACCATCCAAATTGGGGTTTCTATTGACATCCAGATTTTTGCGCATGACAGTATCCAGAAGCTTGTCATTCGCTTTTTCCAGTGTACGGTCGATTTCTTTCAAATACCCGCTTTTCTGGATTGCATTGACAGCCGAGCCCATCTTTTCCAGCTTATCGCTGCCTTTGCGTGCTACATCATTTTTGTGGATCGTCTCTGTGATCTCCTTGGTCATTCGCCGGATATCCTCTTTCGGGGTACCAGGCAGATACTTTTCCAGAAGCTTTTCCACCCAGCCGCTGTCAGGCTTGTCCATATTTTCCCTGAAGGCTTTCACAAAGTCGCGGTAAATGGGCCGAAGCTCTTTTGCTTCCTGTTCCGTCAGCTCTCCAGACATTTTTTCTTTCAGCCGCTTACCGAAAAAGACGCCGCTTGCCTTGGCAGCAGAAGCTTCCGGCGTTTTGTAGTCCACCAGAAGGCTCTTGTTTTTTTCAAGCTTTTCTGCAGTAAACTGTGCCAGCCCTTCCAATTTGGCCGGTCTCCCTTCAGGTTTATAGTCCACAAGCTTGTTTTTGTTAGTTTCCAACTTTTGCTGCAGCAGATTTTGCCGTTCCGGAGTTGCCGCTGCCTTTTCCAGCATTCCTCCGGGCTTATTCCCATGAAACATCACACAATCCTCCCATTATCCAAAAAGTCATTCCAGACTGGATTGGTCTTAAGGTGAAGCTCTCGATATTCCCACAGAAGCAGATATACAAGGTCGTTGATCTGCTGCACATCATATTCTTCTGCCGGGATCTCCAGCGCCTCAAGGATTGCTTTTCGCACTTCGGGCATCGTCGGCTTGTCTGCCGCATATACCACTGCTTTTTCTGCATCACGGAACGCATTATACACCGCCGTTGCAAGGCTCCGGAATTTCTGTTCATCACCCTCAGCATTCAGATACTCGATCAAATCAAGCTTGACACTGGTAGGCACACCCGACCGCAACACAGCATGGCGGAATCCATCCCGGAATTCTGTTTCGTCCAGTTTTTCGCGGAAATCGCGATCCAGCAGGTCGAACAGGACACTCTTTTCCCGCTGTTTCTGAAACGGCTCTGGCTCGTCATAAGTTTCCTGTTTCAGATTGGGCTTTTCAACTTTGCACAACACCGGCCCGGTCCATTCGCTCTGATAAACGGCCGCCACACCGCGAGGCAGCTTTGCCAGCTCTGCGATCTGGTCATCATTGAGGTTTGCTGCCTTGCCTACCAGCTTGCGGTCTTCCTCGTCCGGCAGACGCATGATGATTTTGGTATTGGTATTGCGAATGACCGAAGCGTCCAACAGACCGGGTGCCTGATCTGCAATGATGAAGCCCTCGCCATAGGTGCGCATCTCCGCAATAGCGTTGGCAAGCATCTCTACCGATTTGCCCACCAGATTGGCGCTTTCCGAGCTTTGCTCTGTACTGGTGCGCTTGAGCAGGTTGTGAGCCTCTTCCAGCACCGTCACATGGCGCAGCACTGCATCGCTGCCCTTTGCCTGCGCCATACGATATTCCTGCAGCTTCAAAATCAGGATGCCCATAATCAGCGCCTTGGTATCCGGGTTTCCGGCGCGGCTGAGGTCCACAATGGTGTTCTGCTCAAACAATTCCTCATCACTCAGGTCATCCGCAGCAAAAATCAGGCCATTGATGCCATTGGTCAGCGAAGTCAGTCGGGTTACCAGCGAGCCTTTGTAGTCGCCTTTTGTATCATCCGAATACTCACTACTGTTGATATATGCATTCACCTCATTGGCTACATCCGCAAAGCAGGGGTAAACCTCGCCATACGGGTTCTCCGAGGTCATCAGATCCCAACCTGCCTTGCTGTAAGCGTTTTCAATGGCCGCCTTCAAAACGGCAGGCATAGCAGCATACATTGGCCAACAGACATTGAATATCTCGGTCAGGCGGTCCATATGCTCATAAATGTGGATCTCGTGCGGGAAGCGGAAGGGATTGATACGCAGCAACCGGGTCTGTTTGGGGTTGGTGCCGTAAACATGCACATCCAGCCGAGTATTAGCTGCAAGTGCATTTTTGTACTCGCCTTTTGCCGGCTCAACCACCATAAATTTCACGTTTTCTTCTGCGCTTCCCCGTGTCAGTTCATCCAGCATCTTGTAGACCGTGGTCGATTTACCTGCACCGGTGGAGCCTGTAATGAAGGTATGTGCCGTCAGGTTGCGGACATTCAGACGCACCGGCGTCTGTTCTTCCGTATACATGTGGTAAATGCTGCCGAGTTCGATCTCGCTGCCGCTGCTCTCGTTCAGCTGAACGATTTCGCGGCCAAACTCCGCACATCCCACCACCGGGATACCTGCCACGGACTTTTTGGGCAAAGCCATCTGATAGGCCATTTCCTTGCCGCTGATGAGCATGGTGGCCGTGGTGGAATACTGGTGCTTTTCATCTAGGATTGTGAGGAATTCAGGGTGGTAAAAGCGCGTGAGGTAATCTTTGATATAGCCAACTTCCTCGCTGTCCTGCCAAACATTCACAGCCGAAGCTTCCACCGAGGAATTTTCGCCGCGGGTCAGGGATTTGAATGCACTGGCTGCAGCGACCGCCACATTATAATCCTTTGCCGTAAAGTAGGCACAGGTATCAAACATACCAAAGTCCTCGCAGCTGCGCATCCGTTTAATCTGCTCGTCGATCCGATCCAGCAGCGTTTTGACCGCGCGGTTCTCATGGTTGATTTGAATCGATTCACCATTTGAGCTTGAAAGCGCCTTCGCCACAGAGTTCTGCTCTGTCAGAGATTTTGCCGTGCCCTCCGACTTTGTTTCCGTGCTGGATTCTGTACTGCCCGTAGTATTACCAATCGAATGACTGTAATTTACTCCGCCGCTCACTGGTCCCAGATGCGACCCGATGTTCAGATTTCCGCCCAGTGTATTCGTATGCGTTTTGGATTCGGACGTACCATGGGTCTGCGCCTTTGCAATGGTGCTGTTGGTGGTATCGGTAACGCCCTTGACAACGCTGTTCGTCTCCGATTCTGATCGCTGTGCACTGAGCGTCTGCGACGATGCCTTGAACGGAGAAAGCTGTGCATAGAGGTCTTCATATTCGGCACACATGGTCTCGATTTTATCGTTACCCATCACATCCGCGAGAATGAGTGCTGTATATTCCTTGCCGCGCATGGTATCAATGAGCTTTTCAAGGCCCTGCACAAACTCGTGGTTTTTGCGCTCCTTTTCGTTGCGCACTGCAGGGATGCTGCTGACTGCAGCCACGCACTCCGCCTTGCCTAGAAACTCTTCTATCAGCTCTGCCTGCCCCAGAACGGTGCCCTTCTCCGTCTTGCCGCCAACATTCAGCATCTGCCGCAGGGCACTGCCCGGAAAGTTGCCCTCAAAGGTGTTCATGAGCACTCTGCCATAGTCGCTTCTCTTTTTACCAACGACCGAGAGCTCTACGCCGCCATCCTCGTTCTGATATGCGTTGAAGTCTCGGACCACAACGCCGAGATACAGTTCCGCCTCATTTTCGCTGCCGTGGATCATCATGACCAGGCCACAGTTTTCCAGCGAGAAGATGGTTGAATAAACCGTTGTCAGCTTATCCTGGATATTCTCATTCTTATCGTAGACGATTCGCTCCACGCGATACAGCCGCACGTTGCTTCCGATCTCAATCTGCTTCAGCTCGTTGCTCATTTCAATACAGGGTGCATTGCTGAGCTGGGTCACATATTTTTTCAGGATGACATTATCTGCCGCATGGAACGCGGCATAAAGGTCTTCCATCACCTGTGGATTTTTTGCATGAACTTCGTCTGCCATACTATTTCCTCATTTCTATCGGCATATCAGGAGAACGTATTCTTAAAAAGTCCTCTTAGGCTCAGTCTATCCTCTAACTCACTGATTTTTGCATTCTTTTTGCTAACAGTTTCTCTGTAGTCTTTTTGCAATTGAGTGATTTGTCTTTTCAAATCTTTGTTTTTATTAGTCAGCTCATCAATTTCATTGGTCAGCAATTTTATCTGCCGAGCTGCAGCAGCCAGTTCCTTTTCCAATCGCTCTTCTTCAGGTAATTTTCGTTCCGGCTCTGTATCCGCCGGAACATTCTGCGCAGTCTCTTTCTGTTCTGCATTGGATCCTGCTGCATTTTCCTGCGCGGCATTTGCTAATATTCCGGCCAGCAGAGATTCCTTCGGCTTCACAGTTTCTTCTGCCGACTTGTTTGCCTTTACGACAGGCCGTTCAGCCCCAGCAGGATCAGCACCAGAATCACCACTGCCGCAATTGCCGCTGCCAGCAGGCCGTACCGTTTGTCCGGCGTTGTCAGAGTAGGGTTTGGGCGATTCTCATCCCCATCTTTTTTCTTCACGTCCTTTTTCACGTCTGCTGCCCGCGGCTGTCCGTAGGAGGTCGTCTGGTTCGTGCCGGGCGCCGCCGGGCGGGGCTGGACATGGTACGCCGCAGTGTTTGCCTGCGTTTGCGGTGCCGCACTCTGCGTCGGTGCTCTGCCGGAAATCTTCTGACCGACCTTTCTCAAAATCTCAATGCGTTCCTTGCAGAAGTTCAGTTCCAGATAATATGCACACCCCGAAAAATACTCAAAGTTCCATTTATCCGGCTGGTTTTGGATAGATTCATCTTCGCCTTCTATTTTCTTATAGGGCTCGAAAAGTTCTCCGTAACTGTTTTCAATGTACCAGATTGCACGATCTGCCTCACCTGTGGAAAAGGACGGGTCATTCTTGATTGCATTGATTACTGCCACTTTCAGCCATAGGCCATTCTTTTTCTCCAGTGCTTCTTTAAATTCAGTATCATCAAACGAATGAAATTCTGCCATTTCATTACACCCCCTGCAGACGGCCTTTCAGATCATTCAGCCAATTACATGTATCCTGGTATTCTTCAATTTCGGCGTTCAATTGTTCCAGATCATTGCTCAGCTCTGCCACTTTCTTCTCGCGCAGCCTGATCTCCACAATAAAACCGTTCAGCGCTTTGAGCAGCTGCTCGGTCAGATTCCTGACCTGTCTGGTACTGGCATTCAGGAAGTCATCCGATGCCTTTATCATTTCCTGTGTCTGATTTGCCAGATCAAACTCATAACGACTCAACGCCTTTCTTACTTCCTCCGTCTGGTAGTATCCATCCACCGGGATCTCAATCGGCACGCTGTCCGCCATGAACAGCGATGCGATCTTCTTGAATGGATTCCAGCTGCTGCCCCACTCTTCTTTCTGCCAGTTCGTAGTGGAACTCGATCTCGTGGTGCGGTCCTTGATGTCTGCTTCCACCTTCGATGCAAAGGTGTTGACATTCAGGCCCTCAAAATTCGTTCTCCATTCCACCGTCTTCGTAAAGTCGTAGCCGTTCGCTTCAAAAGCACCTGCCGCCCTTAATTCCTCAATGGTGGATTTCAGGAAGTCAAAAATCACCTTTATCTGAGCATTATAACGACCCTGAAGATCCCGCAGCGTGACATTTGTATTGCCGACTCCCTGTGCATAAAGGTGTTCCATATACTGCAGTTTGTCGCGGATCATCTTCCGGACCTCTTCCGGAGATTTTTGGCCCGTAGGAATTTTAGTATTGCTACGGAATTCATGCACGGTAGCATCTGTATCTATGGCAATCCGCAATTTTTTGACTGCCTCATTCAAGCTGGCACTGTCGAACTTTACCTGACTCAATTTCTTTTTCCGGATCTCAACGTCTTCTTCGGCCTTTTCGATGGCCGTTCTTTTTCTTTCGAGATCGCGCTTTTCGTCCTGAACCCCCTCTCGCTCGGTAGACTTTTCCCCCTGCTTTTGCACAGCCTCCTGTAGTTCTCTCAGATAGTTCTGATTAAAGCTGTCCACATCCATCAAAATGTCCTGGAATGTGCCCAGCAGGGCCCGCACTTTGATCGGGTAGGCATAGCGGGCAATGTAGTCCCGAATAGCGATTTCCACACAGCCAATGCCGCTCTGGATCTTCGCCGCGCAGTCATAGTCTTCCGCCTTAAGCGCCTTCTGGAATTCTTTTTCCACCTCATCCTTGCGGTAAGCCGGGATCCCGCAATGGCGTGCAAGGCATTTGTTGTCTCTCTGCTCCTTTACATCATCTTTAAAATCTCTGAGCGTCCTGTAAGTGTTATTCTTAATATCATCGTCCAGATCATCCTCCGTGTAATGCGAAGCATCGTCCTGAACCGCCCATTCTACCAACGCCGACACCGGGAAAATTCGGGGGACAAAATGTGCGGCCGCCTCAATGTCTTTTGTGTCAGTTTCGCCCCACCGGGATGCATTTGTCAAATACTCGGCAAATTCCTGAATTCTGGTGTTCAGTTTCACTCCAGTGCGAAACTTCAGGACATCGCTTTTGTTCATCAGGAACAGAAAGCGGTCATTGAAGCCGCCCTTATCTTTTTCCGACTGACGGGTGATTTTCTGCATGAATCCGCCAATGCTGACATTGTCAGCATCATCTGCCTTGACACACATTACCACCATTGGCTTTGTGTCCATTTCGATTGCATCCAATGCCACCTGTTCATGCAGGTTCACACCGTTCATGCTGGATTGGGAACTGTCCATGCCCGGAGTGTCAATCAGAACGATCTTGAATTTGTCCGCACTCACACTCTTCGGGTACAAATGAGACAGGTCTGCACCTAGCTCTATCGTATCGACGGCTTCATATTTTGGCTTTTTGCCCTTTTCTATCGGACAAATTTCCTGGAAAAATGCAGCGCAGTCTGCATCTGTAGAAAAAACCTTCTTTTCAAAGATTTTATCCTTGCCATGATATGCAGTCAGCGAAATTTTTTTGCCCAGAGATGCATCATGGCAGATCCGGCAGTTTTTACTTGTACAGGTTCCGTCGTCCGTCGGCAGAACACCGTGACGCATCAGTGTGTTAAGGATTGTGGATTTGCCTGAGCTGTAAATACCTGCAAATACAACGTCAAATTCCGTATTTTTGGCCTGAGTATAATTTTCGTTCAGCTGCTCATACTTCTTCTGCAGTGCTTCACCATTGCGCTTTTCGACCAGATCCCGGAACCGGCGCGAACGCAGTTCATTTACAATTGCATCAATGTTGTCTGCCAAGATTTTGTCATCCAGTTTGCCCTTGTGCTCAAACTTGAACCTTGCAGGCGGTTCCACATTCCGCTCTTTGTTCTGCACTTCAATGGCGCGCTGAAGATCCTTAAAGTCGATTTCACGGCCAGAAAAAACAATAGTAACGTCATCGTTCTGGTCTTCCTCGATCAGTTCGTTTACAAAGCCTTTCCAGCCCATATACTCAATCGGCTCAATCCAGGTCTGCAACGGCGTCCCCTGTGTGATCAGTTTTCGAAACTTACTGTAGTCCACTGCCCGTTTTTCATCTTGGACATCAATGCCATTGATTCTCATTGACGTCTTCATTTTGTACGGATTGTAGTCGATTTCAACTCGTATCATAATTCAGTTCCTCGTTTCTTTATATTTTTTGACTGCTTAAAACTTTTACATAATCTCCCTGACTCCGCACCCACATTTGAATACCCGTGCCAAACACCTCCGCTTCTACAATCCAGCCCTTTTCCGTCACCTGCAAAACCTTTGCAGTGGGCAGCCTGTCCAACACGGATTCCAGACTTGGCCCGGTATACTCGAACCGGATGGTCTGCAACTCGCCGCCGTACATGAACTGGATGCGCTTGCGCATCTCGCCCTCCTGAAAACGGTCGGTATACCGCTGGGCAAAGTGTCGGTCGAGGGTCTTATAGTTCTGGATGCGGTCGATGCGGTAAATCGTCGGGGAGTTATCCTGCGGATTCTGGAAATGCTTATCCTTGTCGATGCCCTCAATGAACGCAGCCAGATAGAAATAATACTCGCTGAACAGGATGCCGACCGGCTCAATGGTGCGCACACGGGTCTCGCCATCGTGGGTGCGGCAGTAGGTAATTTCCATAACATTGTGATTTTCTACTGCCGTACCGATTTCCCACAGGCTTTCAATAAATTTCCGGCCATGCTGCGGCTCGACATAGTGAAAGCGTTCGTTGCTGATGAGGTCTTTGACCTGATTCAACCGGTCCAGCGGGGTGCAAGCCCAGATCAGCTTGTCCAGAATCGGGAACATTTCCTCCTTGACCATGGAGCGGCTTTCCAGCAGGATCTTGCACACTGCCAAAATCTCGCTGCTGGTGAGGAAGCGAGAAAGCGTGTCATCCAGCAGATAGCCGCCCTTTGCGGAGTTGTACAGAATCTCCCGGCGCGGCTCGCTGTCTGCAAAATAATTGCGCAGGGTATCGAGGTCGCGCTGGATGGTTTTCTCACTGACACCGAAGCGGTCAGCCGTCTGCTGTTTGTTCAGCACACCGCCCTGTACCAGCACCTGTTGGATATAGAGTATACGGTCCAATCTACTATTACGCACAGTTCATTCTCCTTCTCTGCTCATTGTAACACAGTGCAACAGCAGTCGCAATTCTTTGTGTGATTTTTGTCGTTTTACAGAATTACAAAAAAATTTTTGTCTCTTTTGCACAACCCTAGTATACAAAAAAAGATGGACAAGCAGCCTGTCCATCTTCCAAAAAGTCAAGGCAGACTATTCTTAAATTGCCAACCTCTTTTGAAGCGATAGGCACTGTTCATCAGCTCGTCTGTGATTGTGTAAAGCGCCCGCCGTGGTGAACCATATCCGCCAATCAGCCCAATCACAATTGTAAGATTCAACACAAATGCAATGCTCAACAGCACCATCAAAAATTTTTTCATACGCTCTTCTCCTTCTGTCTTATAATTCCGTCACTTTTCTGCCCTCATTATACAGATTTGGCTGGACGGTATGGTTGTCCATCCTACACAAGCCACAAAAAAGGAACACGGCATTCTCATTTTGAATGTACCGTGTTCCTTCTGTCCGCTTTTGTAGCGCTTCTTCTACATAGAAAGTCAATCCTTCATTTCAGCATCCTCCCGAATCTGACGCTTATATTTATAATAGGTATTCCGGGCAAGACCGGTCAATTTCATGCACTCCATGTCATCCAATGTGCCGCCAAACGCCTTACAATGGATACGGATCTTCTCCTTGGCTGCTTTGGACTTTTTGGTTTCAAAGCCAATGCCTTTCTTACGGCCAACCTGCTTGCCGTTCAACCGGGCAGTCAAAAGACCCTCACGGGTGCGCTGGTGCAGATCGGCAACTTCTTTTTCGGATTGCTCAAAGGCCAGCTTGATCTGCTCCTTTGCCAAGGCCATCAGATACTCGTTGATGCCCTTCAAGATGAAGTCCACATTTGTCCCTGTCATGGCAATGCTGCCGGACAGGGCTTTTTTGTAGGTCTCGGTGTCGATGTGGTGCTCTTTTAAGAACACCAGCCGGATGCCCTTATGGTAGAGGTCTTCGTACAGAGCAAAACCTTCTTCTGCATTTCTGGACATCCGGGACACCGAATCGAACACTACCACATCTCCTGCTTTCAGAATCCGGTAGAGCTTCAGCCATTCCGGGCGGGTGATGGATGTGCCGGTGTAAGCTTCCTGCACGATATGGGCAGTCGGGTATTCTGCCTTGATGTTGCGGATCTGGCGGTCAATACTCTGTTTTGCAGTGGAAATTCTGCAATAGCCATAAATACTCATAACTCTTTTCTTTCTGTATCAAAAATGCCGTAGGTGCGGAAAAGCATCAACTACGGCGAGATTGGGCAATTTATCTTAGCAGATTGATAACGCTAAAATGACGAACGGCATTTTTAATACCTCTCCGGCACAAGTTTTCTGTTATTCCTGCTTTACATAGGTCTTTATAAATTCTTCCACTGTGACACATGGCTTTTGATTTTTCTCTGCTCCTCCAAACGGAGCATAGTTCCAGTCCGTTTCCTCGTCAATATATCGCCGCCCATCGTCCGGCAGGTCCAGCGGTTCCGCAAGGATGATGGTGCCCCAGTGGTTGACCATCACAAAGGGCGCAATCTCACAAGGGATGCCCCGGCATTCATCATCGTGCCGGACATCGTAGGCGTACAGGCCGTCCGGGATGGTATCTCTCTTGATGCGGATGCTGGTGAACAGCGCAGGCTTTCCGCAAACCGTGATCTCTTCGTAGTGTTCGGTCATTGCATTAAAGGTCATAATCTGTCCTCCTTAGATTTCAATGATAAAAGCTCTGAATTTCTCTTTGTAGAAATCCATTGCACTCTGCGGCAGGGAAGTCAGATTTCCTTCGTTGTCGCATCCGGCCAGAAATCCCGGCCCGGCAAGAACATCGGCTCCATCCCACAGCGGACGATTGAGCGGCAGGCCAAGCAGCTTGCCTTCATCATTGCAGACCAGTGTGACCTCTGAACCGGTGTCACTTAAGGTGATGCATTCGATCAGCCCGCCTACAAAGTTCTGCATGGCTTCAAGGGTGTTGTTCAGCTCAATCTCCTTTGGCAGTTCCATTGGCAGGAGCGCAAGGACTTTGATTCGTTCTTCTTTCATTGTGCGCCTCCAAATAAAAACAGGACAATCCACGCGGACTGACCTGCAAAAGTAAAGGGAGAGCATCCGAAGACGCTCTCCCTAAGTGTATATACGTTTTAGTCGATACCAAATTCTTTCATAAGCTGGCTACTGTATGCTTCATCCTCAGAAGCCCGTTTGACATCTTCGATACGGTTCTGATCGAAAAGTGACTTAAACAGAAGGGACATTTTGGCTATTCCTTCTGTTTTTCCCTTGTTTTCCACCTTATCAAGCACATTGCACATATTGAGTAAGTCTCCAGCTTTTAGTTAATGCCGAATTCTTTCATCAACTTGATACGGTATTCCTCGTTCTCCGAGGCCTTTTTCGCATCCTCAATTCTATTCTGGTCGAATAGCTTTTTCATCAAAAGAGCAACCTTGCTTTCACCACGGTTTTCCACTTTATCAAGCACATCACACATATTGCGTGGGCCTCCTTTCCTGTCATCGGTACCGGTATTGTATGCGTCTTCAAATCGGTGGTCATTCGTCATAATGCTCAGCAGTTGAAGCGTTTCCTGCACATGAGTCAGATCCTGCGAACTCGGAATGTAGTCGCCGTTTTCCTGCTTCTGCACAAAGTAGTCTGCCACGACCTTAAAATCGCTCTGGAAAAGCTCTACCTGCTCATGGGTGAGATAGGCAATCTGGAACAGATTGATCTTATAGTCGTTGACATACGGCTCAAATTCTTTAGGAATGTTCAGCCGCTCTTCCAGGGAAAGTGGCCCGTTCCACGGCTTATCGTGACCAAAGTAGAGCACCAGCGTCACAACTGGATAGAGATTTTCGCTGTCATTAAGCAACTGCGCCCGGTATTCTGCGCCATCGTAACCCATGACACGGAGCGGCATATTAGGATCAGAAGCGGTCTGGTTTTCAAAACCGATACAGGCCACGCGAATATTTCCGTTCTTCCAGCGTTTGGCAACATCTCGCTCAATTTCACGAATCTTGCCATCTGCCTTGTAGTAGGAGCGTGGAGCCTGATCTTCCAGTTCATCCGCAGACAGAACTTGTTTGCCGTTGAACAGAAGCACGTTCACAATGTCCGAAAAGACATCGTTATAGGATTCCAGAATTTTTTCAGATGTATCCTTTTGCGCCATGCCATCACCTTCTTTTCTCTTGTTATTATAGTAGCATACAGATGTGAAATTTACAAGCATTTGCCTTATGCTACGTTCAATCTGGTGGCTTTGTAGCAGTCCGCGCACATTCCCTCATGG
>ERZ1026882.489-NODE-489-length-21756-cov-5.949634_pt1 | contig 21756 bp, 20 predicted proteins | sample MGYA00380171_ERZ1026882 | MGnify/ENA primary metagenome ERZ1026882 (study PRJEB33269, sample SAMEA4719807) | human gut metagenome | biome: human-associated habitat; feature: organic feature; material: feces | place: Cameroon | collected 2013-10 ...
GTTCCTCGCAGGGCTTTCCGAGATGCCCTTCCTTGCCCGGGGCGAGACCTGCCCGGCGGCGGCAGAGCTGATGGGGCGCCTTGCCGAAGAACGGGACGCCTCGGAGCGGGTGCGCTGTCAGCTGGCCTTCGCGCTGCTGTGTGAGCTCTCAGACGCCGACAGCGCCGCCCCTGCCCTGCCCCCGCTGGTGGCCGCCGCCATCGAGGACATCCGCAAGAACTACGCCGGACTCTACGGCGTGGAAGAGCTGAGCGAGCGGCTGGGTGTCTCCAAGAGCCACCTCGTCCGGGCCTTTACGGCAGCGCTGGGCGTCTCGCCGGGGCGGTATCTCACCAGCGTCCGCATAGAAGCCGCCATGCGTCTGCTGCTCCACCGGGAGTACACGCTGGACGTCATCGCCAGCCTCTGCGGCTTTTCGGGGGCCAACTACCTCTGCCGCGTCTTCAAAAAAACGACCGGCCAATCCCCCACGCAGTGGCGGGCGATGGCCGGTCGGAGCGCTCTGCCCGAGCTTTCGCCCGAGCAGCAGCGGTTGGAACAGGAATTGTTTATTTAAGCGGTGCGCTTTTTCCGCTTCAGCAGGAAGAGGGTCAGGCAGGCCGTGATGGCCTCAGAGGCCGGGAACGCGGCCCAGACGCCGTTCATCCCGAAGAGGGCGCTCAGCACCAGAGAGCAGGCCACGATGGCCACGATGCCGCGAGAAAGCGACGTCGCAGAAGCCTCTGCGGGGCGGTCCACTGCACCCAGATAACCAGCAGCCACGATATTGAAGCCCGCGAAGAAATAGCCCAGGAAGTAGATGCGCATCCCGCTGAAGGCGTACTGCGCCATGAGGGCCGAGTTCTCACTGTTGAAGACCGCGACGATCGGCCCGGTGAACCCGAACAGAACTGCATACAGTGCCGCCGCCAGCGCAAGAGCGGTCCCGCTGCCCAGCAGCAGGAGCTTGCGGGTACCGGCGGCATCGTTTTTGCCGTAGCACCTGCTGACCAGCGGCTGTGCGCCCTGAGCCACGCCGTTGAAGATCGCCGTCGCCACCAGCGCATAGTTCGCCACGACGCCGTAAGCCGCCACGGCCACATTGCCCGCCAGACGCAGGAGCAGCAGGTTGAAGACGGTGGTGGTCACGCCGGAGGACATCTCTCCCACGAAGCCCGAGACGCCCAGCTGGCAGCTCTGGGCCAGCAGTTTCGGCGAGGGCAGCTGCCGCACAAGGCGGACGGTGCTGCTCTTTTTGAAAAAGTGGCGGCTGCAGATCGCAATGCTCAGCACCGGCGAGACCGCTGTCGCCAGCGCCGCGCCGGGCAGGCCGAGACCCATGGGGAACATGAAGATGTAGTCGAACACCACGTTGAAGAGGCTGCCGCAGAGGGTCGCCACCATGGCCAGCGAGGGGTCGCCATCGTTCCGGACAAAGGCCGAGACGATGTAGTTGCACATGAAGAAGGGCGTGAACAGCAGGAAGATGCGGGCGTACCCCACGCCCAGTGCAACGATCTCCGCATCGCCGCCCATGAGCCGCAGCAGCACTTCAGGGCAGAAGATGCCCGCCAGCATGAAGGGCAGGGCGAACACCAACGCCCAGAGCAGGGCGTTGGAGAAATAGCGCTCCGACCGCTCATCGCCCTGCGCCCGGAGGATGGCGTAGCGGGTGGCCGCGCCGAGACCCAGCATGGAGCCGATGGCGAAGATGAAGTTGTAGATGGGCAGGCAGAGGTTCAGCAGAGCCACACCGCTGGTGCCCGCCGCCTGCGAGATGAAATAGGTATCGGCCAGAATGTAGCAGGACGTCCCCAGCAGGCCGAAGATATTCTGGCTGACGTATTTGAAATACTGTTTGGTAAGGCTCATGTTCTCCTCGTCAAATGTCACATTTTTATCATTCAAATTTTAGATATACTGCCATATTGCGTCAGTTTATCACACTCCGACCGAAGCTGTCAAGCTCTCCATTTGCACAAACGCCCGGATGGGTGTATACTGTAGTTTGTTTTTGAAAACAAGCAGAAGGGAGGGTGCATCATGCCGGGCAAGACTTTATACTGTCTGGGCGAAGCGTGGCTGGAATTGAACAGCACCGCGCCGCTGGCCTCAGCAGAGACGTTTTCTCCCCGCATGGGCGGAAGCGCCGCCGCGCTAGCGCAGGCTTATGCCGCACAGGGCGGCAGATCCTCTCTTTTAACGCAGCTTGGCGAGGATGCTTTCGGACACCGCATCGCAGACGCTTTATCTACTGCCGGTGTGGACATCAGCCGGGTCTGCTTCACCTCCCGCGCCCCCACGCCGCTGCTGTTCGACGGCGGCGGCGAGACGCTGGCCTGCCGCACCCGTTCTTCGGAGCTGCTCTATGCACCCGAACAGCTGGGCGCTGACTGGGCCGCAGATGCTGAAATGCTGGCCTTTTCCAGCGCCTGCCTCGTGGACAGCCCCTGCCGCTACACCCACCTTGCCGCGCTGGACACCGCCCGCACCGCCGGTGTGCCGGTCTGCTTTATTCCCTCTCTCCGCCCGGCCCTCTGGCCCGGCGAAAAGACCCTGCGGGACACGGTGATGCAGTTTCTCCCCTTCGCGGACATCCTCGTCCTCACCGCCGACGAGATGGAGCTTCTGCTGGACACCCGGGAGTATCAGGTCGGACTGTTCGCCCTGCTGCAGGGACATACCCAGCTGGTGGTGCTTGAGACCGAAGAGGGCGTCCACGCCTTTACCCGGGCAGTACACGCATTCCGGCCCGGGCTGTCCGCCCCGCCCGAAGAGCTGGCCGCACGGCTGCTGTATCAGATCTCTCAGCAGGAATTGACCCTGAAAAAGCTCATGAAATGCAGTGCTCCTGCACTCCAGACATTTCTATAACGCCGGAAAGCCCCCCGCCTTTGCAGGCGGGGGGCTTTCCGTTTATTCTGTCATCCGGAGGAGGATGAGCCGACCAGCTTATCAGTGGATGAACACCGGGCCAAGGGGGTTGGTGATGGGGCTGACGTAGCCGCCCAGCAGCTTCGGGATAGCGAGGCTGATGTCAGGCACAAAGGTCAGCAGCAGCAGAGCGATGAACATGCACAGGTAGAACGGGAGGGTAGCCTTGACGACCTTCTCCATGGGGCGCTTCGCAACGGCAGAGCCGATGAACAGAACCGCGCCGACAGGGGGAGTCAGCAGGCCGATGCCGCAGTTCAGAACCATGATGATACCGAACTGGATGGGGTCGATGCCGATGGAGGTCGCAATGGGCAGCAGGATGGGGGTAGCGATCAGGATGATGGGAGCCATATCCATGATCATGCCCAGAACCAGGATGATGAGGTCGATGAGCAGTGCGATGATGTAGGGGTTGCTGGTGACGCTGGTGATGGCGTTTGCAGCCAGATCAGGCACATGCAGCATGGTCAGGCAGTTGCCGAACACAGCAGAGGTGGCGATCAGGATGAGGACGATGGACAGAGTGTTGACGCACTCGTCCAGAGCGTGCCAGACGCCCTTCCAGTCGAGGCCCTTGTAGACGAAGACGGAGACCAGCAGAGAGTAGATAACTGCGATAGCAGCGGACTCAGTAGCAGTGAACACACCGCCGACAACGCCGAACACGACGATGACGACTGCGGCCAGAGCCCAGATAGAGGTACCCAGCTGCTTGATAAAGCCTTTGATGGTAAAGGGAGAGCCCTTGGGGTAATTCTCCTTGACAGAGATGATGTAGGAGCCGATCATCAGGACAATGGCCAGCAGAGCGCCGGGCAGGTAGCCAGCCAGGAACAGGCTGCCCACGGAGATGCCGCCGGCGGTGGTGGCGTAGATGACCATGTTGTGGCTCGGGGGGACCAGCAGGCCCTCGCAGGAGGAGGTGATGGTAACAGCGGTGGAGAAGTCGGCGTCGTAACCCTGATCGACCATCATGGGGATCATGATGGAGCCGATGGAAGCGGTATCTGCGGAAGCAGAACCGGAAATGCCGCCGAAGAAGTAGGAAGCAACGATGTTGACCATTGCCATGCCGCCGCGCATCCAGCCGACGCAGGCGTCAGCCAGAGCGATCAGCTTTTCGGAGATGCCGCCGCTGCCCATGAGGACGCCCATGGTGATGAAGAACGGGACGGCCATCAGGCTGAAGGACGAGATGCCCTTGACCATCAGGCGGCAGACATCAGTCAGTGCCTGGCCCTGCGCCATCATGCACAGCACGCTGGACAGGCCAACAGCGTATGCGATGGGGAAACGCAGGAAGATCATGACGAAGAAGCTGACAAGAAGGACAACGATTGCCAGTGTCTGGACTGCCATATTAGTTCTCCTCCTTTACAAAAAAGCTCTTGATGTGGTTGTACAGTGCCTCGATCTCGAAGATGATCATGGCGACGCCGGCCAGAGGCACAGGGAAGTACATCCAGAAACGGCTCAGCCAGGGCATCGAGACATAGAAGCCGCGACCGCCCAGGGTGGTGGCGTAGTTCCAGCCCACCACCATCATGATGATGCCGAGGATGCAGACCGCCAGATCGGCGAGGATGTCCAGCACCTTGACGGCGATCTTGGGCAGGTAGACGTCGAATGCGGTCATGCGGATGTGTGCGCCGCGGCGGATGGCCAGAGCAGCACTCAGCACGGCCATGTAGCTCATGCAGGTCAGAACGACTTCCTCAGACCATGCGGGGTCCGGGATGAACGGGACGTAACGACCGATGACCGACATGGTGGTGATGAGAATATCTACAATCAGCAGCATCTTGCAGATAAACAGGACCACTTTGTAGGTGACGTCGTACGCCGGCTTGATCTTATCCAGAGTGGTAAAGATTTTCGGCATAGGATCTCCTCCATACTCTTATAAAAAGCCCGGCGGGTCTGCGGGCGTATCCCGTAGTCCCCCGCCGGGCTATGTACTACTTCAGGATAAAGGCGCTTTTATCAGGCCTTCATATCCAGCAGCTGCTGATACAGCTCAGCCTGGTCAGAGGTGTTCTCGCTGATGACCTTAGCGCAAGCCTCCTGCCAGGGAGCCTTATCGGGAACATCAACGACGTTGCAGCCGGAAGACTTCAGCTCGTCGAGGACCTTGTTCTCAGCGGTCTCGGACAGGTCAGCGTTGAAGGCCTGCGTATCCGCAGCAGCCTCCATGACGGCAGCCTGCTGGTTCTCGGTCAGCTTGTTCCAGGCGTTGTCGGTGATGACAGCCTGCACAGCGCCCAGAGTGTGGCCGTCGAGGATCAGGTTGTTAGCGACCTCGGGGAAGGCGTTGGACTTGTAGTTTGCGATGGGCTGCTCAGCGCCATCGACAACGCCAGTCTGCAGTGCGCTGTACAGCTCGCCGAAGGAGACGACGGTGGGGTTAGCGCCCAGACCCTCGACCATGCCGTTCATGACGGGGTCGTTGGACACGCGCAGCTTCAGGCCCTTGAAATCAGCGATGCCGGAAACGGGCTTGACAGTGAAGAAGTGACGGAAGCCCTCCTCGCCGTAGAAGATACCACGAACGGGCAGGCCCAGCTCCTGGGGCTCGTTCAGGAACTCAGGTGCCAGCTCGCTGTTGGCGAAGTTCCAGAAGTGTGCGCGGTTCTCGAAGGTGAAGGGGATGGACAGCAGCTTGGACTTGTTGCAGCCGTAGCTGGTCAGTGCGAAAGCGGAGATACGGCTGATGTCGATGGAGGTGGAGCCGCCGAGGATAGCGTCCAGAACGTCGTTCTCAGAGCCCAGAACGCCGGAAGCCTGCACGTCGACGACGACGGAGCCGCCGGTCAGCTCCTCGACCTTCTCCTTGAAGTGAGAACCGGTCTGGCCGACGATGGTATCCAGCGGGTTGACCTCGGCGTAGACCAGAGTCACCTTCGGGTCGGAAGCAGCAGCTGCGGCATCACCAGCGGGAGCGGTGGAAGCTGCGGCAGAGGTAGCGGTAGAAGCAGCAGTGCTGTTGCTGGAGCCACCACAGGCGGTCAGTGCCAGAGCAGCGGCGGAAACACCGGCTGCTGCCAGAAAGCTGCGACGAGAAATCTTCTTCATGATAAAATCCTCCTTAGATTTTCCTCATTCAGGACGGTGCGCTCTGCACGGGTCGCACACCGTCCGTTCATTTACTGTACACACTTTAGCAAAAATTTTAAGCCAGAACAAGGGCTTATGAAAAATGTCCTGTTTTTCGAAAAAATGTGAGAAACACTTTTGTGCATTCTTCACAAGTCATAGTGCAGTTTATTCAGCACCCTGCCCAACAAGATGAATACAATGTAATATCTCTGGTACTTTTCAGGCTTCGCGGATGCGCTGGATGAGGCGGCTCTGCTCCTCAAAAGCCGCGTACATAGGCTCGACTGCCGCCCGGAAGCGGGCTTTTTCGGCGGCAGAGAGGGTCGTCACCTCCACGCCCCATTCCCGCATATGCTTCTCGGCGCTGGCCTCCCGCTCCGCCCAGAGGCGGCGTTCGGTCAGAGCGCTCTCCTTTCCGCAGGTGCGGATGATGTCCGGGAAGCGTTCGTCCAGCTCTGCCAGCTTTTCCATCGCGGCCTCGCTGGCCAGCTGCAGCTCCGGCACACGGGTGTGCTCATCCTTTAAGAAATAGGGGGCCACCTCGTAGTGGCCCATAGCCTCATAGCTGGGCCAGTTGTTTTCCGCGCCGTCTATCTCGGCATTGTGCAGAGCCGCATAGACCCGGCTGTAGACCACCTGCGCGGGCTTTGCGCCGAGGTCCCGTATCATCTCGCTCATCATGTCCGACTCCTGCACCCGGAGCGTCAGCCCCGCGAGGTCCGCCAGTGTCTCCACCTTTTCGCGGGTGTAGAAGCTGCGGACGCCGGCGCCGAACCACGACAGGCCCACGAGGTCTATCGCGCCGAGGCCGGAGAGGAATTCATCGCCGATCTCACCGTCCAGCACCCGCCACATCTGGGGCGCGTCGGTATAGAGGAAGGGCAGCTGCAATACGCTTAGGGCCGGCAGATACTCGGCCAGCTGGCTCAGGGAGACGCGGGCAAAGTCGATGCCGCCGTACTGCATCTGCTCGATGACGCTCTGTTCGGCCCCCAGTTCCCCGCCGCTGTAGACCACGACTTTGACCCTCCCCTCCGTCCGCTCGGCCACGAGGTCGGCGAAGGCCAGAGCGGCCTGGGTGGTGGGATAATCCTCGGGCTGGTTCTCGGCGTAGCGCAGGATGAGCTCCGGGCCGGTGTACTCTTCCGTCTTGCTGCAGCCCACAGCGCCCAGCGCCGTACAGGCGGCCAGCGCCAACACCCTGCGGCGGGAAATCATCCGCCCGCTCACAGCCCGGCCTCCGGATCAGCCTTTGCCTTCTGGCCGGCCTGACGGCGGTACTGGGTGGGGGTCATGCCGGTGCGTTTCTTGAAGGCCCGGGCGAAGTAGCTGGCATCCTCGTAGCCCACCATCGACGCCACCTCTGCCGAGGAGCGGAAGGGATCGGCCAGCAGTTCCTTCGCCGCGTTGATGCGCAGCTCGGTGAGGCAGTCGAGGAAGTTCATCTTCTGGTACTTCTTGAATTGCGCCGACAGGTAGGCCGGGCTGATGTGCAGGATCTCGCCCACGCTGTCCAGCGACAGATCGAACATATAATTATCCTCGAGGTAGCGGCGGACGTGGGCCATGACAAGGGCCGTCTGGCTGTTCTCGCCCTCCTCGGGGGCGTCTTCCGTCTCTTCTTCGGTCTCCGTCTGCTCCGGCTGGGGCCGGGCTGCGGCCAGCTCTTCCAGCTTCCGCTCCGTCTCGATCTGCCGCATAGCCCGGCGCACCGAGGCTTCCAGCTCGTCGGGGTCCACCGGCTTGAGCAGATAGTCGCAGGCCCCCAGATGCACCGCCTCGTGGGCATACTGGAACAGGCTGTAGGCCGTGACGAAGATGACCCGGCAGGAAGGCCGCTGGGCCAGCACGGCGCGGGCAGCGTCGAGGCCGCTCATGCCCGGCATCTCAATATCCATCAGGATGAGGTCTGCGCCCCACAGCACCGCCGTGTCGGCAGCTTTGCGGCCATTTTCCGCCATCTCCAGGACCACTTCCCGCTCAAAACGGCGCTGGACCAGCTCTGCAAGCGCCTCCCGCTCCAGCTTTTCGTCATCCGCGATCAACAGGCGTATCATCGTCCAAATCCTCCTCCAAAAGTTCTACAAGGGGCAGGCACATACTGATGGCCGTCCCCCGGCCCGGGTGAGAGCGGATGACCAGCCGCCCCCGTTTATCCAGAAGCCGCAGCCGTGCGGCCACATTATAGACGCCGATATGCTCCCAGCGCTCCCCGGGCTGAGCCAGCGCGGCTTTCAGCTGGGCCAGCTGTTCGGGCTGGATGCCCACACCGTTGTCACAGACGCTAATATAGAGCAGCCCCTTATCCCGCAGCGGATTGATGCGGATGCGCACCACGCCGCCCTCTTCCTTGGGCGAGATGCCGTGCTTGAAGGCGTTCTCCACGATGGGCTGCAAGATGAAGGACGGCACCATCGTCTCCGTCAAATCGAGGGAGTCGGAGATGCGCCACACCATTTTCACACGGTCGCCGAAGCGGACGTGATAGATGGAGTAATACTCATCCACGATCCGCACTTCCCGGGCCAGCGGCACCTGCTCGTCGTTGCTCATCAGGCTGTAGCGCAGCAGGTGCGACAGAGCCGTTATGAGGGCCTGGGTGCGGTAGGCTTTTTCCTGTCCGGCGGTCTGTAAAATGACGTTCAGGGTGTTGAAAAGGAAATGGGGGTCGATCTGGCTGCGCAGCTGCTGCAAACGGCTGCGCTCCATCCGGTTCTGCAGCTCCAGAGCTTCCGTTTTCTGGCGGTGAAGCTCCCGCTCCATCTCGTTTTTCTCCCGCAGGGTAGTCACCTGCTCGGCCATGGAGTGCTTCATGTGGTTGAAGGCTTCGGTCAGCTGGGCCATCTCCGGCTGACGGGGCGCAGGCAGGTCGGGCGAATCGAACTCGCCCCGGGTGACCTCCCGGGAAGCGCCGATCATCTGCTGCACCGGGGTCAGCAGCGTCAGCACCGAGAGGGCCATGACGCAGCCCAGCGCAAGGCAGAGCGCCACCACGACGATCTGCGCCCATTTCACCTGGTCGCTGAGGGCCGACACGGTGGTGTAAGTCCCCTGGGCGTCGGTGATGGCCGTGTTCAGCAGCTGCTGGGTATACTGGCGCAGATAGCCGCCGCAGGGTACGATTTTATTATAGTAGAGCTGGGCGGCTTTCGTGTCCTGACCGGCAGCCACCGCTTCTTCCAGCTGGTCCACCAGTGCGGTGTAGCTGTCGTAGGTAGTGGAAACGGCATTGTAGAGCAGATACTGCTCTTCACTCACGGTGCCAAGGTCGCTCTCGATGCGCCAGAGCCATGCGTTGGTGATGGAAAAGGCGCTGTGGAGCTCCTCTGTCAGCGCTTTGGCATCGCCATACTCCCAGCGGTAATCTTCCATGGCCGAAAGGCTCCGCTCCACGCCGTTCTGGAAGCGGCTGATGGCGTTGAAGTTGCCCATCTGGTCGTCCAGTTCCCGCAGCACGGTGCCGGACTGGTAAAAGCTCAAGAATATCTGCCCCGCCAGCGCCAGAAAAAACGCCGCCAGGCAAAGACTGATCTGCCCTTTCAGGGTCATCCTGCGCCCCACGCACCCATCCTCCTTCTCTGTGATATTCTGCCGCGCATCTTCCGCCTTATCCGACCTGTCCGCCGTCAGAGCGAAAGCTCCATAAACTTTCTTTTTCGTCCTATTTTAGCACATTTTAGGGCATCTGCGCAATATCATCCTTGATTGTTGGAAAATAATATGGTACTATGACCAAAAAGGAGGGTATTTTTATGTCTCAGCCGATCTCCGTTTCCGTCCAGATGGATGCTGCATCCTTCCACGATTTTGCCGCCTTTGACCTGCTGCGCCACCGCAAGGCGTGGCACCGGCCTCTGGTGTTCACGGCCATTTTGCTGGTGTCTGCCGGCTTCTGCCTGTCGCAGGTGGGCCAGAAAGACGGCGCAGCCCTGCTCACGGTGGTGCTGGCCGTGGTGGCACTGGGCGTGCCGGCCGTCTACTTCTGGACGTTCTTCCACTCCCTGAGCCTCCAAATCAAAAAGATGGGCCTGCCCCGCCCCTTCTACCGGCTGCTGCTGGACGACGAAGGACTGTCGGTCTGGATGGCCGGCGAGCAGGACAAGCCTGAGGCGAGCCGCAAGTATGCGTGGCACGATATGCATCTGGCCTACCGCACCCCCAACGCCATTTACCTCTATGTCCAGCAGAATCAGGCCTATCTGCTGAACGACAGCCTCGACGCCGCATGGAGCCTGCTGCAAGCCTCCCTCCCGGCAGAGCGCCTGCACGATATGCGATAAGAACGTCAAAAGCCCACCGCACTGCCGTGCGATGGGCTTTTTTACGTCAGCAAACAAAAACAGGCAACGCCGTGGAAAGGAGGAGAAAGCGGCGCTGCCTGTGTATGAGAACTCCTAAACATTTGCGGCTGCTAGGAGGTTGTTGGTAGTCTGTCCGCCGCCGTGGCTATTGCCTCGCATAGGTGGGGGACAGTATTTTTTAGGGGCGCGGCACCCGCTGCGGGGCTGCGCATGAATCCTGCCTGCATGGCATTTATGGAAAGTCAAAAGCCGGAGATGGGGGATCTCGTTCTTGTCTTCCCGACTGCACCTTTATTGTACCGGATAAAAATGGAGTTTCTTTGAGTTAGTTTTGAACAATCTGCAAACAAGATGTGGAAAGTCTGAGGGCTTTCTTTTCCGTTCTGCTTGACATTCGGCACAGAACGCTGTATTGTTAAGTTTATTGTGAAATACCTATGAGATTCCTGCATTTTTGAGGGAGGAGACACTATGGCCGCAACGGCACAGCCGCAGCAGGAAAAGACCCTGCTCATGACCGAGGGCAGCATCTGGAAAAGCATCCTGCTCTTCTCGGTGCCGCTCATCCTGGGCAACCTACTCCAGCAGCTTTACAACACCGCCGACTCCATCATCGTTGGCAACTTTCTGGGCAGCAACGCGCTGGCCGCTGTGGGTTCCAGCGGCTCGCCCATCTACCTGCTCATCGGCTTCAGTCAGGGCGTGGCCGTCGGTGCCGGCGTCGTCGTGAGCCAGTACCTCGGCGCAAAAGAGAAAAAGGAAACGCGCATCGCCGTCCACACCTCGCTGGCCATCGCGGCCATCCTCGGCCTCATCCTGACGGTGGGCGGCATCGCCGTCAGCCGCAGCCTTCTGGTCTGGATGAACACCCCAGAAGAAGTCCTCGGCGACGCCGTGACTTACATGAAGCTCTACTTCGGCGGTGTGCTGTTCAGCGTCGTCTACAACATGGCAGCCGGCATCCTCAACGCGGCAGGCAACTCCCGCCGCTCGGTCATCTACCTCGCCTGCGCTTCCATCACCAACATCATCCTCGACCTGGTGCTCATCGCCGGGCTGAAGATGGGCGTGGCGGGCGCAGCCATCGCCACCGACATCAGCCAGCTGGTCTCCTGTGTGCTGAGCCTCCGCTTTCTGATGAAGGTGGACGCCGACTACAAGGTGGAGCTTTCCGCCATCCGGCCCGATCAGCGGATGACCTCCCGCATCATCCGCATCGGCCTGCCCACCGGCATCCAGAATATGGTCATCTCTTTCTCGAACGTGCTGGTGCAGTCCAGCGTCAACAGCTACGGTGCCGCCGCTATGGCAGGCTTTGCGGCCTATATGAAAATCGACGGCTTCAACATCCTGCCTGTCACCAGTTTCAGCATGGCGGCGACGACCTTCGTGGGCCAGAACTATGGCGCAGGCAACCTCAAACGCGTGAAGAATGGCATGTGGGTCACGCTGGGCATGGGCGTGCTCTACACCCTCTGCACCGGCGCTCTGCTGCTGACGTTCCAGAATCCCATCATGCACCTGTTCACCTCCGACGAGACGGTGGTGGCCTTCGGGTGCAGCGCCATGCACTACTTCTGCCCCTTCTACTTCCTGCTGGCCATCCTCCACGGCATGGCGGGCGCAGTGCGCGGCACCGGCCGCAGCGTGCCGCCGATGGTGGTGCTGCTCATCTCGCTCTGCCTCTTCCGTGTGGTGTGGATCCAGTTCGCCCTCCCCTTCTTTGCGGGCATCGAGGGCGTGTTCGTCCTCTACCCGGTGTCGTGGGCGCTGGGTGCCGTGCTGATGGCCCTCTACGCATGGAAAGGCAGCTGGATGACTTACGACCATTCCTGACAGGAACCGGGAACCATTCCATTTTTCCATTCGCCTTTTGGGGACGTCTGTGGTATCTTATAGGTAAAGAAACAGCAAACCCCGTATCTCAGGAGGATCCATGCAGACAACAAAACCCGCAACCGCACAGCAGCGCCCCACCGGCGCACGGATGACCCTGCTGATGCTTCTTTACTTTATCAAGATCGGCGCGTTCACCTTCGGCAGCGGATGGAGCATCATCGCCCAGATGGAACAGGAGTTCGTGGACGAGCGCGGCTGGATGACCAGGAGCGACCTGCTGGAGCTCATCGCTGTGGGCAAAAGCCTGCCCGGCATCATGGTGGTGAACATCACGCTGCTCTTCGGCTACCAGATGGCCGGGGCGCTGGGCGGCATCTGCGCGGCCATCGGCCTGTGCATCCCCGCCGTCGTCACCCTCACCATCGTGACGGCCATCTACGACGCCATTAAAGATAACTACTGGGTCTGGTCGGCCCTCAAGGGTGTCCAGTGCGCCGTGGCCCCCATCATCGGCGGCGCGGCCATCTCCCTCGGCAAAGATGCTCTGACCAGCGCGATGCCCATCCTCATCTGCGCCATCGCCTTTGTGCTCTGTTACTTTACGTCCATCAGCAATCTGACGCTGGTGGTGGCCGGTGTGGTCATCGCGCTGGTCTGGATGGGGGTGAGCGAACATGGCCATGTTTGAGACCCTCGTTCAGCTCTTCGCCGCGTTTGCGAAGATCGGCTTCACCAGTTTCGGCGGCACCTCCATGATCCCCCTCATCATGGACGAAATGTCCTCCCACGGCTGGATGACGGACGCCGATTTGACGAACCTCATCGCCATTGCCGAGATGACACCCGGCTCTCTGGGCGTCAACGCCGCCACCTTTGCAGGCACCAAGACCGCCGGGATGCTGGGCGGCGTCTTCGCGGTCCTGGGCGTCCTCAGCCCCACCCTGACCCTGACGCTTCTGGCGGCGGCGTTCTTCCAGAAGTTCCGCACCAGCAAGGTCATGAGCTACATCATGAAAATCGTCAAGCCTGTCTGCATCGGCATGGTGCTGGGCGTGCTGGTGGGCCTCTGCCGCCAGACCTACATCACCGAGGCAGGCGGCATCAGTCTGCCAGGCATCGCCATCGGCATCCTCTGCTTTGTACTGCTCCAGAAGTTCAAGCTCAGTGTGCCGAAGGTCATCGGCATCGCGGCGGTGCTGGGGCTGGTATGCTTCGGCATTTTCTGAACCTATAAAAAAACAAGTGCATCGCTTGACAGCAATGCACTTGTTTTTGCTTATCCCCGGGCCGCCAGCGGCGACGGCCTGATGCTCACTTCTCCGTGGCAGAGCGCCTCGGTGCGGCCCCCTTCCCGCTGCACGATGAGCCGCCCGGCGTCGTCGATGTCCACCGCCTTTGCGGCGTAGCTCTCCGTCCCGGTGCAGACCGTGACCCAGTGGCCCGGCACAAAGCACCGGGCGCGGTACTCGTCCAGACAGTCGAAGGCCGGGCAGAGGCCCAGCAGCTCCCGGGCGATGGCCCCGGCCAGTGCCGCCCGGCTCACCGGTGCAGGTCCGCCGGGGTAGAGGCTGCCCGCGATGGGCCGCAGCTCCTCGGGCCAGTCCTCCGGGCGGGAGGTCAGGTTCAGGCCGATGCCCACCACCAGCCATTCCAGCTGTCCGCTCTCGATGTCGGCCCCGGCTTCCGTCAGGATGCCGCAGACCTTCTTGCCGTTATAATAGAGGTCGTTGACCCACTTGATGCCCAGGTCCAGCCCGCAGAGCCGCTTCACAGCCCGGCAGACGGCCACCGCCGCGCTGACGGTGACGGCCTGCGCCTCGGTCATGGGCCTGTCTCTTATACACATCTCCGAGCCCACGGTCATGGGCAGGCCGGGCCGCAGCACCAGCGAGAGATAAATGCCTTTCCCCGCCGGGCTCTCGAACCGCCGCCCCAGCCGGCCCCGGCCCGCCGTCTGCTGACCGGCCAGAACCATCGTGCCGTGGGGCGCACCCTCAAGGGCCAGCGTCTTGGCCGTGCGGTTGGAGCTTTCCAGCTTGTCGTAGAGGTAGATGGGGGCGTCGTACTCCCCCACCGCCTCGGCGCAGAAGGGGTCGCCGCCCGCCAGCCGATAGCCCCGCCGGGGGGCGGCTTCCAGAGCATAGCCCTGCGCTGCCAGCGCGGCGGCGGCCTTGTGGACGGCGGCGCGGCTCACGCCCAGCTGCTGGGCCAGCTGCTGTCCGGAGATGCATTCGCCCTGAGCAGCGGAGAGCGCCGCCAGAAGTGCCTGTTTTGTGGCAGAGGCCATCGTGTTTTCTCCTTTGTGAGGTTTGATAAAGCCATTCTACCACATTTTCAAAATTTTTCCCACGATTTTGCAGGTTTTGGCCCCGCTGATTCGTATAGATAGACAGAGCGCTCGAAAAGCCGGGCAGAAAGGAGGCGGAGAGCAGCCATTGAATGCACTGGAATTTGACAGGCTGGTACAGAAGTATCAGCCCCTCGTCTACACCATCTGCCGTCAGCTGGTGGCAGATGAGGGCGATGCGCAGGATCTGACGCAGGAAACTTTTCTCTCTGCATGGCGGAGCATGGACCGCTGTCCTGCCGGATACGAAAAGCAGTGGCTGGCCCGCATCGCCTCCAACAAAGCCAAGGATTACTTACGCAGCGCCTGGGCGCGCCGGGTGAACACCCCCGGCGACGATGTACTTGCACTTGAGGGCGCACCGCCCGGCAGCGAGCCGGAAGCGCAGGTGCTGGAAGCTCTGGGCGAGGAGGAGCTGACACAGCGCATCCTCGCTCTGCGGGAACCCTACAAGACGCCCTGCCGCCTCATGCTGCTGGAACAGCACACCGCCGCCGAAGCCGCCCGGCTCTGCGGCAGGCCTCAGAAGACGGTAGAGGCACAAGTTTACCGAGCCAAAAAGATGCTGGCCGCGCAGCTGAGCGCCGCCGGAAAGGAGGGCTTTTGCGATGGAATTGTTCCGTGAAGACGGCTGTCTGACCGACGAGGGGCTCCGCGCCCTCACCGCCGGGCAGCTGGACGAACTGGGACGGCTGGAGGCCGCCGAACATCTCGCCTACTGCGACAAATGCACCGACCGTTACACCGCACTTCTGACCGCCGACGCTCTCGCCGACCCGCCCCGGGATGTCCGCCGTACCGTGATGAGCACCATCTGGGTGCGGCTGATGCAGAGCACCTATGGCCGGGCCGCAGTGGCGGGTGTCGCCGCCGTGCTGGCGCTGACCATGTGGCGTACCGGGGCGCTGACCTTCGTCACCGACCACGACAGCGACCTGCAGGCCCTCCTGCCCACAGTCCAGGTCACCCTGCCGGAAAAACAGCCCCCGAAGCATCTGCCCGAAAAGCTGGGCAGGCCCGTGACTTCCCGCCCCGGCGAGAACATCTATACCCGCGTTTCCTCTGTGCTGGAAAGCCTGCTGAACGCGGCAGAAAACATAAAATCATAAAACAAGGAGATCGTTATGCTGAAAAATGGATTTTTGACCTTCTGCTGCGCGTTTATCCCCGGCGCAGGCCAGATGTATCAGGGCTACATGAAGCGGGGCCTCTCCCTCATCCTCACGGCCTGCCTCATCGGGATGGTGAGCTCACTGCTCAGCCCAGTGCTGCTCCTGCTGGTGGTGGTGTGGATGTACAGCTTTTTTGACACCTTCAACCTCCGGGCGCAGATCATCGCGGACACCGCACCGGAGGATGACTACCTCATCCACTTCGACCCCCGCGACAGGCGGCTGGCCCGGGCTCTGATGGACAGCCACAAGCTGGTGGGCTGGCTGCTCATCGCCTTCGGTGCGCTCATTGCCTACCAGAACCTCATCATGAACACCGTCGGCGACCTTGTCTACCGCTGGGGCCACTCCTCCCCCGTCTTCCGCGCCCTCTATCTCGTCATGGACAGCTTGCCGGATGTGGTGGTCTGTGTGGTCCTCATCGTCTGCGGCGTCTGGCTGGTGAAAGGCCCCCGTCCGGACAAAAAGCCGGATGCTTCCAAGGACGCCCCCGAAGACGCCGATTTCTGCGAGTATCACGCCGACGAGCCGGACAACGCCGCTCTGCTCTCCGGCCCGGTTGTGAACGAAAACGAGGTGACGGACGATGACTTCGACCACGAACACGACGAATAAGCCGCTCCGCAGAGTCGGCACTCTGACTCTTGGCGTCTGCCTCATCGCGGCAGGTGTGCTCTTCCTGCTCTGCCGCTTTCTGCCCAGCCTGCCGTGGATGACCATCTGGCAGATACTCCCGGCAGCAGGACTCATCCTGCTCGGGTGTGAGGTGCTCTACTTTTCCGCCCGACCCGGCGAATGCCGGTGCGACTTCAGCTCTGTAGTACTCTGCCTGCTGCTGATGGGCGGATGCTTCGGCGTCTCGACCTTGATGCTGGTCGTCCAGATGCTGGGCAATGGATATACCATTCACCTGTGATACAAGAAAGCCTGTGCAGTCTCCCGCCCCGGGAGATGCACAGGCTTTTTCGTTTGAAGAGAGAGGTTTACTGTACGCCGGTCAGCTCAGCCAGCTTGTGGTAGATCTCGGTGTTGTCGAAGACGCCGCGGAACTTCTCCGCACCAGCACCCAGCGCATAGATGTTGACCATCGCGCCGGTGTGGGCGTAGGTGGTGTGGTCCATGCCGGACTTGTGGTTGATGGTGTGGCAGACGGCCATGCTGAAGGGGATGTAGGTGCCGTAGAGCTCATAATCCTGCTGGCTCATCTCCTTCTGGGAGGCAGAGCCGACGGCCAGCGTCCGCTCGTAGGCCTTGCGCAGGTTCTCCACCTCGTAGTCGGTCAGCAGCAGCTTGCCTGCACTGGCGGCATCCGGATCGGTGGGCAGGGTCAGGCCGAAGTTTGCCTTCACGTCGGCCATGGCGGCCTCGAAGGGAGTCTTGTTGGCGATGTAGCCCTCCACATAGGTGGAGTCGAACTTGGCGTAGGACATCTTCTGGTGGGTGAGGTTGGTCAGGAAGGTGTCGTAGTTGGTGGTCTTGTAGCCGATGGCCATGCCGCCGGTCTCGTGGTCGGCGGTGACGAGGATGAGGGTATCGTTGGGGTGGGCGTTGTAGAAGTCCACAGCGGTCTGCACGGCGTTGCTCATCTCCAGCACATCGTGGATGGAAGCGGCGGCATCGTTGGCGTGGCAGGCCCAGTCGATCTTGCCGGACTCGGTCATCAGGAAGAAGCCCTTCTTGTTGTCCAGCAGCTCGATGCCCTTCTTGACGTAGTCGGTCAGCTGCCACTCGCCTACGGCGGCGTCCATGGCGTAGTTCATGGCCTTGCCGTCGGCCAGAGCCTCAGCGATGATGAGGGTCTTGCCTGCACCGGCCTTGAGGGCGGCGGCGTCTGCCTGACGGGTGACGACGTTGTAGCCGTTCTGGGCAGCGATCTCGTGGTTGTTGGGGCCGGTGCCGTCGCCGTTCACCTTCTGGAACTCGCCGCCTGCGAAGTACTCGAAGCCGGAGGAGGCCAGCTCTTTGCCGATGGCGTAGTAGTTCTTGCGGGTCTTCTGGTGGGCGTAGAAGGCGGCGGGGGTGGCGTGGTCGATGTTGACGGAGGAGACGACGCCCACCTTGTAGTTCTTCTGGGCGTGGAGCTTCTCGGCGATGGTCTCATACGGCACATCGCGGGTCCAGGGACACATATTGATGACGCCGCTCTCGGTCTTGTGGCCGGTGGCGATGGAAGTAGCAGTGGAAGCGGAGTCGGGGCAGAAAGAAGTGCTGTCGTAGGTGGTCACGCTGCCCACCTCGGGGAACTGAGTGAAGCTCAGCTCGCCCTCGACGACAGCGCCGTTGTTCTCCACAGTACCCTTATAGAATCGGGCAGACTGTATCTGGGCCGTACCCATGCCGTCGCCGATGAAGAGGAAGACATACTTGGGTCTGCCGCCGAACGCGCCCAGCAGTCCGTTCTCTTCCTCTGCTGCTTTGGCGGCATTGGGGGCAGCGGCGTTGGCAGCGGCAGGTGCTGCGGCCAGCATACCGGCGGCGGATGCAAAGGCACCGACCTTCAAAAAGCTGCGGCGGGACAATTTATTCTCTTTCATACGAAAGTCCTCTCTTTCCATGAGCCTCATGGCTCCTTCTCTCTTTTTCGATTTACCGGGAACGGCCTTATTCTACCGCCGCAGCCGCCCGGCCCGAAACCATGCGGACGCAAAATCGGCGTAAAACCCCGGCGGCGGCTTTGGGCCGTCTGTAAAAAAGAAGACTTCTGATACGCAAAAAGCGCCCCTCCGTTTTACCGGAGAGGCGCTTTTGTATGTTACAGGTCAATTATGCGTTGAACTTTTCCTCGTTCAGCAGACCCTCGCTCTTGGCCACGCAGATGCTGGCCACAGCGTCGCCCACCACATTCAGGGAGGTGACGAGCATCTCGATGGGGCGGTTGATGGCGAGGATGAGGGAGTAGGCCAGCAGGGCGCTGTCATTCACGAAGCCCGCGCCGGACAGGATGGTGAAGAGGATGACGGCTCCTGCGCCGGGGGCGGCAGGAGTACCCACCGAGGCCAGCAGAGCCAGCAGAGCGACCACGACCAGCTGGGCCGGGGTGACAGTATAACCGGCGCAGCCTGCGATGAAGACGGTGGCCACCACCTGCATGATGGCGGTGCCGTCCATGTTGATGGTCATGCCCAGAGGCAGGACGAAGGAGGCAATGGACTCATCGACGCCGAAATCCTCGGTGCAGACTCTGATGTTCAGGGGGAGAGTGGCTGCGCTGGAAGAGGTGGAGAAGCCGAAGACAGCCACGTTGGCGATCTTCTTAATAAAGGTGATGGGGTTCTGCTTTGCGCCCAGCATCACTACCAGAGGATAGGCCACCAGCAGGAAGACGAAGAGCAGGGCCACCGTGACCACCACATACACCAGAGCGGGCTTGAGGTAATCAATGCCGTAGATGGCGAAGGTGCGGGTCAGCAGCACGAAGACTGCAAAGGGTGCGAAGTTCGTGACGACGAAGTTCAGGAAGACCACCACCACGTCGTTCACCTCGCCCAGCAGGCGGCGGAGGGTGGCAGTACGGCTCTCACCCAGCACATTCATGCTCAGGCCCACAGCCACCGCGAGGAAGACGGAGGAAAGAACAGCGTTGTTGCTGCCGAAAGCCGTGACGATGTTGGAGGGGATGACATTCAGCACCACGTTCAGGGGGTTGGAACCGGTGGAGCCGGCGGCTTCCGTCAGGCCCTCGATATGAGCGTTGAAGAGGCCCATGGAATAGGTGGCGTAGCCCACGCATCCGGCCAGTGCCAGCGCCATAAAGGAGCAGAGCAGGAACCAGAAGAGGGTCTTGGCCGAGATGCGGCCCATGGTGCGGGTATCGGCGATGCTGCCGATGGCCAGCGCGATGGAGGTGAAGACCATCGGGATGATGACCAGCTGCAGCGCTTTGATGAAGAGCTGGCCGATGATGTAGAAGAGGCCGAGCGCACGTTCCGCACCCTCTGTGGTGATGTCCTGGAAGAGCAGGTCGTTGATGGTCTGCCAGATGCCGCTGTTGCCGGAAGCGACGAGCTTCTCGCGCAGCATCATAAAGGCAAAGCCTGCCGCCAGACCGCAAACCAGAGACACTGCCATCTTTCTTGCCAGTGCCGAGCCGCTGTTCTTATTTTTTTCCATACGATTTTCCTCACTTTTGTCCATTTCCCAGTGTGTTTCGTTCACATTCGACCTATCCTACCACGGCAAACTGTTGGATGCAAGGGAAAAATCGGCTTTTCAGGCGATTTTTTCACAAAAGTATGACGCATGAAAATTTGATGCAAAAATTACGTTTTGGATAAAACAACAAAAGAAAACCTCTCCGCCACGCCTACGGCGTGGCGGAGAGGTTTGATCTTATGTATTGTCTGCGCCCAGCTCTGCGGCTTCCAGCACCTTGATGCCTTCGGCCTCGAAGGCGGCGCGCAGAGCCTCGGCAAAGCCGGGGCGCGGCACCTTGTTCTTGACGCAGAGGGTGATGATGCCATGCAAACTGGTGCATTCCAGACCGATGGAAGCGCCGTCCGCCGGCACCCAAGTCTGAAAGTCCTCGATGTACTGGGTCAGCTCCGGGCTGGACGGGGCGAAGGGGTCGCCCAGATAGCTCACCCAGAAGTCCGCCGGGAAGCCGCTGATGTACTCGCCCATCTGGTAGATGCGCTTTTTGATGCTGAGGCTGGCTTTCTGCTGGTAGACCCGGTAGACCCAGCCCATCTGCTCCGCGATACGGAACAGTTTTCGCTCAGCGGAAAGGTTCTCTTTCAGGTCAGCGTCCACGCCCACGGCCACCTCGGCCAGCGGAGCATCTGCCGTCAGCGGCAGCTTGCGCTGGAAGGAGGCCACGCTGTTGTAGAGAGCGTTCGGCACACCCAGCGCGTCGCGGGCGTCTGTCGAGTAGCTGTAGAGCACCTCGTCCTTGTCCAGATACGCCCGCACCGCCTTACAGAGCAGAGCCGCGAGGGTACTGAAGGGCTTGACGCCGCAGCGGAGGGCGGCGTCCACAAGCCCGGCCTTTTCCAGCCGGACGCGGCAGCAGGTGGGCGTCTCTTCAAAGGTCTGCACCACGGGGCGCTGCATATCGTTGGCCACCTGACTCTCGGGATATTTTGCAAGGATGTCCTCGATGTCGTAGGCAGGGTCCGTCTCAAGGGTCTGGCCCTCAAAAGCTGTGCCGTACCGCAGGTTGCAGTAGAACTGCAGCACCATGGTCATGAAGGGTACCATGCCCCGGCCATCGGCCATGAAGTGGAACCAGTCGAAATAGACGACCTTTCCCTCATAGCTCAGCGCAAAGATCAGGCCGTTCTCGTCCGGAAATTCAGGCTTTGCGCTGCCCTGCCGCACCGGGCAGGGGGCGTCCGACGGCTCGATGTGGAGCAGCTTTTTCTCCCACACCGGCTTCTGGAAATAGTAGGGTGCCTTTGCCCGGGCCGCATCCAGAGCCTGCTGCAAAAGCGCACCGTCCACGGCGTCTTTCAGCGTGACCTGATAGCGGCAGTTGACCATGTTTTCGCGGTAATAGTAGACGATGCCCTGAAAAACAGAGCGCTGTTCGGCATCCATTCCTTATTCCCCCGCGTGTGCGGCCAGATAGTCGGCCAGATCGCTGATGGTGACAAAGTTGCGCAGCTCCTTTTCGGGGATGCGCAGGCCGAACGTCTCCTCCAGGTCGGCGACGACAGTCAGGATCTCCATGGACGACAGGTCCAGATCATCCATCAGGACGCTGTTCTCGTTGACATCATCGGGGGAGATTTCTGCAACATCTTCCAGAATTGCAAGGATCTGGGACACGATCTCGGTTCTTTCCATAGTTTAGATCTTCCTTTCGTAGTTCCATTAAAGGCGGCTGCGGCTCTTTTCCAGTATTCCGCAGGCTGCCCGGTTTATTCTTACTTCCGCAGCAGCTTGCCGGTGCCGGTGCGGGGCAGAGGCTCGGTGCTGAACTCCACGGCGCTCATCCGCTTGTAGAGCGGCAGGGTGCGGTTGGTCTCGGTGATGAAGTCGCGGACGGTCTGCTGGTCGGCCTCGCCGCAGTAGATGACGGCGCAGATCTTCTTGCCCTTCTCCCTGACGATGCATTCCTTGACGGCCTCGCACTTGGACAGCAGAT
>ERZ1026882.492-NODE-492-length-21679-cov-5.176563_pt1 | contig 21679 bp, 24 predicted proteins | sample MGYA00380171_ERZ1026882 | MGnify/ENA primary metagenome ERZ1026882 (study PRJEB33269, sample SAMEA4719807) | human gut metagenome | biome: human-associated habitat; feature: organic feature; material: feces | place: Cameroon | collected 2013-10 ...
GACGACGCCCAGGCGGAGGAAAAGCCGAAGCCAGGGAAAACCGGCCGGCGCGGCAAGGCCGGAGCCGATGACGAGGCGTGGCTCGCATGGATCGACGAGCTTACGGCTAAAGGCGAGAATCCGACCGCGTCGAAGGCAGTGGACGCGGGACTGGCCGCGAGCGGCAGCACCGCGAAAAGGTATCTCGCCCGCATCAGAAGAGAGCATTCGGAAAGGTTCTAAGCCATGGAACACCACAGCATGAGCGACAAGGACTTCCACACGCGGTACGGCGTGACCCCGCGGGAAGTGGAGGACGCGTTGGAGGAGAACCGTCGACGTGTCGCCCGCAGACTCTCCGAATGGGGATACGCGTGGGCCGTTGACGAGATTATGTGCGACGTGGCCGTGGAACTGCTCAAGGGAGGCCTGCGCAGGTGGGCCTCCTATGAGGAACGCAAACCATTGGGCGCGTTCGTGAACACGCTGATCGGCAACCGGTTGGGCGAGTGGATGCGTACTGAGCGGCCCAAATACCGTAGCGGCATGACCCACGCGCCGCTACGCCGCAGGAAGCGGAAGGACACGACGCCGCAACGCGAGGCTTTGGACGCCACCGAAGCGAGAAGAAGGATCCGCAACGAGAACAACGCGGCCCTTGCCGACCGACTCTGCGAGGAAGCCGACGTGTTCGGCGATCCCGATTCGACCGTCATGTCCGCGCCGGCGGGAGACAAGTCCAGTTATCAGGAATGGTTGACCGGCGGCACCCAGCCGTTGGAACTGGAAAGCGACAAGTACGCGGCCGACATGGAGGGCCTGCGCCAGGACGTGACGACTCGATGCAAGCGCATGGCTTGGGAGATGCTGATCCGTCAATGCCTTACCGCGACGCGTGGCTCCGACGCTCTCCGCAACGACATCCGTCGTTTCCTGGAGAACCATCATCATGGCCTCGGTCCGAGCATCGACGACTACCCGTACATTCTCGCGGTCGTCGATAAGTACAGGAAATGATCGTCCATCGGCCGTTACCGGACCCCGGTGACGTGGAGATGGATGCCGGCATGGTCTTTTCTTCTTTCTCCGCCATGCCGGCGACATGCCGGCCATGCGCGCCGAACGGCAACGACGCCGCCGACGCGTGTCCGGCGCCCCCTCGACAGACTTTCAAAACAGAACGAACACCACAACCGACAAAGGAGCAGACAATGATCAGCGTCTTCAAATGGGCATGGCAGGCCAAGCCGGACACTCCGGCCGAGAAGCTTGTTCTCGTCAGTCTTGCCAACAGCACGTTCCAGACGCCTCGGGAGGACATCGCCGTCGTGGGCGTGCGCGCGTTGAGAGGGACCGCGTGCGACATGACGCCGGCGGAACTCGACGCGATCCTGGACCGTTTGGAAAAGCAGGGTTTCATCACGCCGCTCGCGGCCGACAGCGAACCGGTCAAATGGCATATAGGCGCGTTGGAGCGTGAACGTGGCGAGGAAGGCCCTTGGAAGGCATGGCGTCTCAACGCATCGGAACACAACAAGTAGGCATTTCATCCACGAACCGGGCGATGAATGACATGATTCGGTTCTTTCTTGGAAAGGGGCAAAGATGAGTTTCCAGGCTTTGTCGTGGGCATACGGTTTGAGTCTCGGTTCCGCACCGCAGAAAGCCGTGCTCATCTATCTTGCGCAATTCGCGCACGAGGATGGTACCTGCACCTGGCCAAGCGTCCTGAACATTCAGGTCGCTACCGAACTGAGCGAACGCGCCGTGCGCAAGGCGTTGAGGGAACTGCAGGATAAGGGCCTGATCATGCCGGGTGACCAACGTCACGCGGCCCTTGGCAAGAATGGCGGCACCGTGCCACGTGGACGCAGATCGAAGGTCTGGGACCTGAGACTGAACATGCCGGTCGAAGAATTCAACGGAGTCGAACGTGCCGAGGATGTTAGGGAAAGACTGCGTGGGGAGGAACGTGAACGCAAAGTACGAGAACGCGAACGCAAACACCCGAAACCGCAAGAAGAAACGGCCGAAACCGCTTCGGAAAGCCAATCCGAGGCCGATTCGAAGGACATTAAAAAGGCGGGGTGCACCACATGCACCTCTAAAAACAAGGGTAGGAGGTGCACCGCATGCACCCCGCGGGGTGCATGCGGTGCACCCAATAGATTAATACAAACCATTAACCCCTCTCTCCCTACGGGAGAGCTCCCCGCAAGCGGGAAGCGCCCCGGCATGGAGGACGGAAACAACACGACGACGGGAGGGGATTCCGACGCGGCGACCGTGATGGACCATCTCGCTTCCATCCGCTCGAAGCTGTCGTTGACCACCACGGAACCGACCAAACGCGACCTGTCCAAGATCGGAAACCTCGTCAGCCGGGTCGTCAAAGCCCATGACGGCGACCGTGCGGCCTCGTTGGCGCTTATCCTCGCGGTCATCGACTGGCTGCCCGCGAACACGTTCTGGCTCCGCCGTGTCGACTCCGCGCGCCGTCTCGCCGACAACTGGGACCAGATCGCCAACGACTGGACCGTCGCCCAGATCGAACGCCAACGCGAACGGGACGCCGAAGCCCATGAGCGTGACCGTAGGCCCGTGGCCCAGCCGACCCCGGTGCCGGAACGTCATTCGGAACGTCACGTGCATTCGCTGGTCTGCGAGCATGTCCTGGCCGACATGCGGCCACACGAGGACGAATACGACCATGAGGGAAGCCTGCGCTACGGCAAGCCATCCGAATGGCAGATGGCGTGCATGCGGCACGCCGACGAGCTCAACCGGCTCGAAGGCATCGAAACCGCCGCGTGAGACGATCCGTCCCAGGAGAGCGAAAACGGCTTCATAATGGGAAACAAGCCAAAACCGAAGGGAGAAGAACCCGCAAATGAGCGAAACGCAATACGAAGAACCCGTGTACGTCGTCAATCAACGACGCGAGGGAGGCCTGGCCATGGTCCACATGCCGGACTGCCGGACCATCAGACACCAGGTCGAACAGGATATCCGGGATGAATACCCCCGGTGGGATTACGAGCCAGTCGGAACCGACGACCAGGGCGATCAGATTTACGAACGTACGCTCCTGTTCGACATCCAAAGGTTCCAAGCGGTGTACGTGACCCGATCAAGCCTGCTGGCCAGCGGCCTGCGATACCGCACGTGCGGCGTCTGCAAACCGGAGATCGCCGAACGGAACCATCCAAAACCGTATTCCATCGAGGCGGGAAAACTCAGCGAGAAGCATCTTGGCAAGGAATTCATCGGCTGGGGTGTCCTCGAACGGTTCACCATCACAGGCCGGTTGAACCAGGATGGTTCGAGAAGCGTCACGGTCGATGCGGAATTCGAGGGCGGAATCCACTACCGGTTCTCCCCCGAAACACGACTCGAATACCCTCGCCCCAACCAGAAACGATGAACGGTTCCGTACAGCGGACCATCCCGAACGTAATGCTTCCCTTTCGGTCAAAGATTCCGAAGAGCCGTTCCGCCGCCTACTATGGTTCGGAATATCAGTTGCCGCATTATGCGGCAACTGATATTTCCCGTCGTGAGCTTGCCGCTCCACCCGGCATACGGGCCTCCATCCCCCACACTCAAACGCTTGAAGACGAGCGAAAACCCTCTCCTAAAATGAGACCGGGTTTTCCCTTGCCCGCGCCCATTAAGAACGGAGCAAAATATCAGTTGCAACATTATGTTGCAACTGATATTTTCTGTTGTGTGTCCGTCATTCCGGAATCGCACCTCGAACACGCCAAGCGCGGCTGATCCTCCCGGCCGTTCCGGACGGTCCCGCTTTCGGCCTGCGGCCGACCGCTTCGGGAAAAAAGCCCTTCATCATGGAGACGAAATATCAGGTGCCGCATAATGCGGCACCTGATATTCTCCATTGCGGGTTCGCCGCCTGAGTCCCCATCCGTCAATCCTCCAGGCGCCGGGACGATTGGTTTTGAAACAGAATATCAGGTGGGACATTATGTCCCACCTGATATTTTTATTGGAGTGCCGGCTTCTCTTTTACTTCGGGCATGTTATCCACGGCCATGCCTCGTCCTGTCGGATATTTCCCGTCGTGAACCGTTGGAAACGGCGGCGTCATTGTACACTGTAGCCATCGGACACAAGGAGGCTGATGCATGTCGAACACGGGATTCAAGGTTCGTTTCGATGAGAACGGCGACATCGTGGATATTCTTGGGGGGGGGGGGTCTTAAAAGCACTCCCGAGGAAAAAGTCAGGCAGCGTTTCATCGAGACCCTGATCAACGAGTACCATTATCCGGCGAACACCATCCGGAGGGAGGTGCCAATCCAACATGGGTCGAAGGAGCTCCGGGACAAGGACGGGAACCCGGTGCGCGCGGACATCGTCGTCTACGCGTCCAAGGCCGCCTGCCTGAACCGTGACCAGGGCAAGATCAACTTCGTGGTCGAATGCAAACGGAACAAGGTGGAGGACGGATACGCCCAGCTGGTCTCGTACATCTTCAACACCAGCGCCAATGGTGGCGTCTGGACGAATGGTGACGGCACGGTCTTCTACCGGAGAGAGAACAAGGACGGCATTCAAGTCCTCGAGGAAACCCCCGGTCTGCCGAGGTGCGGTCAAGGATGGGAGGATGGGAGGACTCCGCGCATAGGAGAGTTGGAACGGCCCCGTAATGTGCGCAGACTGTTGGCGATGTGCCATAACCGTCTTTACGGCAGGGGCATGGAGAACGCGGATTCCGACCTTACCATGGACATGGTGCGTATCCTTCTCGCCAAGATCTATGACGAGACGGTGACTTCCGACACCGCCTACCCCCATTTCTGGATCACTCCGGAACAGTACAAGTCCGAAGACGGGCGGGCCGCCGTGGCGAAAACCATCCGTAGCCTGTTCCATGAGTACGCGGAACAGTATCCCACGGTCTTCGACAAGGACGAGGACATCGCCGTCGGCGACTCCACCCTCGTCGAAGCGGCTTCCGTGCTCCAGGACTATTCGTTCGTCAGCAGGGAGGACGATGCGGACGACTGGGATCTGATGGGCGCGGCATACGAGCAGTTCACCCATGTCACACTCAAACGCCAGCAGGGACAGTTCTTCACGAACCGGCTCGTGGTCAAAGCGATGGTCGATATGCTCGACCCCGACATAGCCGACAAAGTGCTGGACCCCGCCGGCGGCAGCGGCGGTTTCGCCACCGCCGCGTTCAGATACAAGCGACGCAAAGCCATCGACGGCACCAAACCGGGCAGCCCACAACGGGAAAGACGGCTCGGCTTATGCAAGAATTCGGTGTTCCTGGTCGAGATCTCGAAAAGACTCGTGAAGATCGCCAAAACGGCGATGCTTCTGACCGGGGACGGCAACACCGGCATGACCCAGGGAAACTCACTCGACAAGTATTCCAATCTGGACGGGTGGATAACCAGCCACTGTCCAAAAGGCACGCCGGACATCATCATCACCAATCCCCCATTCTCCGGGCAAAAAACCGAATCCATGATGATGGATCCGGACATCCTCAAATTATTCGGTTTCGGACACAGACCCGATCCGGAAGGCACGTTCCCCACGATCACGGACGATGATGATGATCGGGATGCCGGCCACGGCACCCTATTGATCCGTCAGGCGCCGGAGCTCCTGTTCCTCGAACGCTGCATCGATTGGCTCAAGCCAGGCGGTCGCATCGGCATCGTCCTTCCGAAAGGAATCCTGGACAACCGCACCTACATCAACTACCGCAGGTGGATGCTGTCGCGATGCAAGGTGGATGCGGTGGTCACGCTGCACAAGAACACCTTCGAACCCGACACAGGCGTCCGAACATGCGTCCTTTTCCTCTCCAAGCCTTTGGAAGACGATCCGGTACCCGGCGACTACACCATCTTCATGGCCCAATCCAGAAGGGTCGGCAAGGATTCGAAGGGCGAACCAGTGTTCGCGCTTGACGAAAAAGGCTCCGCCACCAGCGAGCTGGATGAGGACCTGACCCAGATCGCGGAAGCATACAAGACATTCAGAGACATCGGAACGTTCACCGAATCCGAAACCTGTTTCACCGCGGAACGCGGCGAATTGGACGACAATCTCAACCTCAACCCGCAGCATTATTCACCCGAATTGAACGCGACGTTGGAAAAAGTCAGCAAATTCGACGACAAACCCGATTGGTCGGTCACCACCATCGGACAACTCGACAAGAACATCCGCATCTACATGGGGCCACGATGGAGCTCACGAAGCCTCGTCGTCGAAGACCCAAGCGACACGACGAATCTGACACCGTATCTCACCGCCAACGGAGCGTTGGAGCAGCGGCGAATGACCGTCAAATGGTTCGACATGTCGCGCGCCACCGACAAACAGAAGGAATGCGTCAGAATGCTGCGCGTGCAGAAGGGGGACATCCTCATCTCCCGTTCCGGAACGATCGGCAAAGTCACCTACGCCACGCGGATACTCGCGGACAAGTACGTCATCAGCGACGACCTGGTACGCGTCCGCGTTCCCGACGAGAATATGAGGGCGTATCTCCTGGCGTTCCTGATGTCGTCCACGGCGATGAATCTCATGAAACTCGACGAGTTCGGCTCGGTGCAGCAGCATCTCCAACCAAGGCACATCTGGGGTCTGCCCGTGCCCGTACCGGATTCATGGGAGCAGGTCTCTCCTATCATCGATGCCGGGAAGGGAATGATCTCCGCAATGGAGCAAACATCATTGGCCGATGAGTCCCTGCGGACGAACGGCTTCGATTCCCTGATCGAATAAGCGAGGCACCATTTCCTGGCACGGAGGCAGAATATCAGTTGCGGAATAATTCCGCAACTGATATTCCCCGCCGCGAGCTTGCCGCGTCGGCCGTCATAGTCTTGCGTGGTCTCATTCGTTCCATGGCCAGGCGTTGCCCGGCAGCATGAGCGGTTCCCTGAAAACGATTCTCCGTGGCTCCACCTCAAGAGTGAACCTGCCGAACGCCCAATCCAACGATTGCGGCCGGTCGCCCACGAACGACGGCAATGGGAACGCCGCGAGCTGCGACCTGTCTTCGGGATCACTGAACGCCCCTCCCCGACTCTGGCAGTTGCCGTACACGAAATTATCCCCTTGGATGGCGCCGCAATGGGGACAGACGCCGGCCAGGTACTCGCATCCCATCGACTTCGAATACTTCGGACGCACACCCCAATTCACGTCGAGCAAGCGTCGGAACGCTTGGGACAACAGTCCGGCCTTGTCCACCCCGCTCCAGGAGACGATACGGCAACGGTATCCGTCCCGTCCTGCGAGTTCCAGGAACAGGCCGGTCTGTATGGTCTTATATCCGCACTTCCAGCAGGGCACCGGCCTCACGCTGCGTATCAAGGCCACCTTGTTGAGCGTCCATACCTCCGGAGCGTTGTCCGTGCTCGTCACCAGCCACGCCATCGACTCCCCCGCGTACACCGGCCGTATCTCCATGCCCATGATCCGTTCCCCTTCCTCCATGGATCTTTCACGGACGATATTATCCCCTCCATATCATTCGCCAGCCCAACGGCGGTTCGGAATATCAACTGGAACATAATGTTCCAGTTGATATTTCCTGTCGTTGGTTCGTTTTTTAGTCTGTCCTTGCGGAGCCCAATGGTCATGATCCGCTTCCCCGGCATGGTCCTTTTTCTGATTATCGGCGTCGGTTCCTCCCGTATCCGCGTGGAATGGATTGCAATAAGCGTGCCGATGATGGGAGGGGCCTATGGCGGAGAGGACCGGGAACGGCGGGCATGGTCTGGTGAAAGGCGCCACCGTGTTCGGTCTGGCCGTGCCGATGATCGTCATCGTGCCGCTCGTCATGCTCATGAGCCTCAGCACCATCCTCGTCGCCATGGTCCAGGCCCAGTACGGCACGACGTGCGGCGTGGCGAACGCGGCCGGAACAACGACCTCATGGGTCGAATGGGCCAAGAACATCGCCGCGGACGATTCCCACGGCTACAGTCAGCCGCGTCGTACCGGCAACCCGGACTACGATTGCTCCAGCCTGGTCTACTACGCGTTGAAACAGGCCGGCCTGGACGTGGGCTCGTACCCCTTCTCCACCTACGGTGAGGACGCGGCCCTGAAGCACGCGGGATTCGAACGACACGACTGGTCACGCGTGTCCGACCTGCAGACCGGCGACATCGTATGGAGTTCCAGCCACACGGAGATCTACATCGGCGACGGCAAGTTCGTGGGCGCGCACCACGACGAGAACAATGGTATTGAAGGTCCCAAGCCCGGAGACCAGACCGGCGACGAGATCAGCATCGACTCGTACGCGGCCGGCTACGCGGCCTACTACCGGTACAAGGGCTCCATGAACGTGAACGATCCCCATGGCGGCCAATCATCCGCGCAGGCCGTGTCCGGCAGCACCGGTTCCACGAACGTGGTCGGCATGAGCGAGAAGGACGCCGAGGCCTGGTTCAACGGGCAGCAGGGGCCGAACAACCTCTGCGTCGCGTACGCGTACGGCCAATGCACGTGGTGGACGTGCATGCGGGCGAAGAAGCTCGGCTGGAAGAATGTCGGCCAGTATTGGGGCAACGGGCAGGATTGGGCCAGGTCCGCCGCAGCGGCCGGCTACAAGACCACTATGGACGCGCCGGTCGCGGGTTCGATCATCAGCTGGCCCGCCGGCGTGCAGGATTCGGATCCCACGTACGGCCATGTCGGCATCGTCGAAAGCGTGGACACCGCGAAGGGCACCATCACCACCAGTGAGAAGGGCGCCGGCTACAAAGTGTATTCACGGACCATGCCGATCAGGAATGGTGGCACGTACGTGCTGCCGAACGACAAGCTCACGGGCATGGGCGCGTCCGGCACGTCCGGCACGGAACAGTGCGTGACGGGCGACGACTCCACATCCGACGTGTCCGGGGACAAGGCATCGGCCGCGGACGCGAAGAAGATAGCCCGACGCAAACTCAAGGACTTCGGTTGGGATGATAGCCAATTCGACTGTCTGGACAAGCTCTGGACACGCGAATCCGGCTGGCAGTGGAACGCGACGAATCCGTCCTCCGGCGCGTACGGCATCCCCCAATCACTGCCCGGCAGCAAGATGGCGTCCGCGGGACAGGATTGGAAGACGAACGCGGCCACGCAGGTCAAATGGGGATTGGGTTACATCCAACAACGCTACCAGTCGCCGTGCGGCGCGTGGGCCCATTCCGAAGCGACCGGCTGGTACTGATGGACCTCGAATGGAAGGAAACAGAAATGGAAGCATTGAACCTCGCGGACAGTGCGTTGAAGGGATTGAAACCCGACCCGGCCTGGGATGTGTCCGGCGTCCGCGACATGACCGGCGGCGTGATCGCCGTCGCGCTCGTATTGTGCGTGGGCGTGATCATCATCGGCTGCGTCAGCCTCATCCCGGGACTGGTGTCCAACAACCAGATGGAACGCGCGTTCAGTTGGAAACGCCTGCTCGCCGCCATGCTCGTCCCGTTCGTGATCGGAGCCGCCGTGAGCGGATGGGGTTGGAGCTGCAACGTGTTCGGCTCCAACGGGTTGGGCGTGAACCGTTCCTACACGCAGGCGTCCGGCAGTGGGAAAACCAACCTGAAGGACGGTCGAGGCAAGGGCGACGACAGTCTGACCGGACTGGTCAAACAGTTGGGCGACGACATCGTGTCCGGTATCTCCGACACGGTCAAGACCACCGTGAAAGGCGCCGTCGACGACGCTTTGAAGGGTTGGAACTGGGTTTCCGGCGGTGACGGCAAGGGCAACATATTCCAGAAGGCCGGCCAGGGCATCAAGGACGGCGCGACCGGCCTATGGAAATGGTTGACCGGAAGCAAATAATCCCCCTGCCGATTATCGGCGTGGCCGGGCCGTCCGGCCGCGTGGAATCTTCTGAAAGGAGTGTGCATCATGTTACACAATCTCGCGGCGCCCGCCGCGGCAACAATCGTGTCCGTCGCCACCGGCCTGAACAACGGTGACATCTCGAACCTGAAGGTGAGTCCGAACTTCACGTTCTTCCCGTTCATGCAGTTGGTGTCCGACATGGTCGGCGGCCTGTGGGCGTTGAGCCTGTACATCGCCGTCGGAGCGTGGATCTGCGCGGCGATCGCCTGGATCGCCGGCCGTGTGATCCATTCCGGTCCGATGCAGCAGTATTCCGGCACGGTGTTCATCTGGTGTGCCCTGGCGACGATGATCCTGGGCAGCGCCATGGCGATCGTGAAGTTCTTCGCGACGCAGGCGCTGTTCTGACGGCTCCCGCCTGACACACCCCTATTCACGCCGTGGCCGGGCCAGTCCCGTCCACGGCATTTCCTTTTTTGAAGGAGGCCAGATGTCACTCATCATCCAGACCGTCCTCGCGAACCTTATCGACTGGCTGTTCAAACCGTTGGACAACCTGTGCTCCCAACTGTTGACGGGCGCCTTCAGCGGCCTGGTGGGCAGCATGTCCAACGACGAATGGAACGTCGCCATCACCGCGGCGAACCGTATCGGCTGGATCATGGGATTCGTGAACATGGCGTTATGCGTCATCGGCGCCTTGCAGGCCGCGGCCAAAGGCAGCGTCGCCGACGTGATCAAAAGCTTCGCGATGGCCGTGCTCGCATGGCCGTTGACCGCGGTGTGCATCAGCGTGATGATCACCATGGACGGCATCGTCGGACAGATCACGCACAGGATCCTCACCGTCCCGTTGAACGGTGCCGGCACATCCGACCCGTTCGGCGACAGCATCGTGTCGAACCTCATCGGCACGATCGTCAAGACCACCGGCGGATACGATCTGATCATCCGCTGCGTCGTGGACTTCGTGCTTTTCCTCGCGGTCCTCGCCCTGGCGGGCATGCTCGCCGCACGCGACATCGGCCTGATCCTGCTGGCCTGCGTGGCGCCGCTGCCGGTCATGATGACCGGTTGGAAGGTCACGCGGCCCGCCGCGGCGAAATGGGCGCAGGCCGTGGTCGGCGTGCTCCTGTCCGCACCGTTGAGCGCCCTGGTCATCATGGTGGGTTCCGGCATCTGCTTCGTGTCGAAGAACAATCCGAACTACGCGGAATCGTTCTTCCCCGCGCTGATGGGCATCGCCACGATCATCATGGCGTGCTTCAGTCCGAAGCTCATCATGCCTGCCGTGAGCTTCATCGGCGAGAACGTTACCGCCGACATGCAGGAGCGTGGCGGCAAGATCGGTCCGAACGCGATCAAGGCCGCGGTGCAGGTCACCGCCAGCGTCGTGCAGACCGCGACCGGCGGCGCCACCGGAGGTCTTGGCAAGGTCGTGAATTCGGGTGCGGGAGCCGTGCTGGGAGCCGCTCAGGGCAATCCGGCCGCCGTGGGATCGTCGATCCCGGGCCTCGCCTCCGGCATCAAGGACCTGCTGCCCAAGGACGGGCAGGCCGGCGGCGCGGACGGCGACTACACGTCGAACGGCGGTGTTGGCGATGACGCGCGGAAAACCCAGTCCACGCCGGACGTCCAGCCGGACGGCGCGGACCATTCCGGTTCGAGCCAGGTCATGGACGCCGCTTCCCGTCCAAACGACGCGCCTCCGCTCCCACCATCGGCGACGGATGGAATGGACCGTTCCGGTTCGAGCCAGGTCATGGACGCCGCGGCGAAAACGGATGGGAACGAGACCGGTTCAGGCCTATCCTCCGTCCCTCCCGCACCGCAACCCACGCCGGACGTTTCCGTTCCTAACACGCCAAGCGCGCCGGGAGCACCCGGCGTTCCAGGCGCTCCTGGACCGGCCGGTGGCCAGGGCGGTAGCGCGTACGCCGAAGGAGGCCAGGGAGGCCAGGGCTCGGACGGCGGACAGGGAGGCCAAGGCGGTACCGGTGGCACCGGTGGCCAGGGAGGCTCCGGTGGCCGTGGCGGAAACGGCGGCATGGGCGGCTCGTCCGGCGGTTCGAACCCGTACCAGGGCGTCAACGGCTCCCCGTCCGGTCCGACCGTCGGCTGACGCCATCCGTTATCGACACGCGGCCGTGTGGCCGTAATACCGGAGGGAACCCGCCATCCTGGGCCCGACCCCAGGCGGGTTCCCTCCATTGTTTTTCCGACAACCGATAATCCGATGGAGGTTTCCATGTCCGATAACGAATCCAATACCGGCCGGAGCAGGGTCCCCTCCGCGTCGTTCAGCCGACTGTCCGCCACACGCGTGGTCCTCGGCCTCGACAAGGCCCAGCTGATCGTCTGCGTCATCGGCCTCGCCATCCTCGTGGCCGGAGCGGCCACGGGCCTGAACGTGCCGATCATGATATTGGGCGCGCTCGTCCTCGCCTACGGCATTCCACGAATCCAGGGGTTGAGCCTCGTCTCATGGACATGGATCTGGACGCATTGGCATGGCCGGCTGAAGGACGGCACGAACCGTTGGGCGTACTCGCCGCTCGCGTCCGGCCGCCCGTTGGGCGTGCTGGGATTGTCCGGGCACGTCGAGGACCGTGCCCAGACAATCGAAGGCGACGGCGTGGAGGTCGTGGGCACCCCGTTCCAAGGAGCCTGCTATCTGTGGGATCCGGACAAACGGCAGGCCACTGCCGTGTTGACCGCGAACGTGGAGGAATGGGTTCTTTCCTCCGACCGGCAGAAAGCCGGCCGTGCGATGGCGTTGAACACGATGCTCAAGGAACTGTCCGAAACGGACGGTTTCGTCGAATTGAAGGAGACAAGCTTCGTGCTTCCCGGCCACACTCCCCCGGAACCCGAATACCTCAAGGACGATCGGACGCCGCAGTGGGCGCGTGAGGATCTGGCGAACCTGTGGCACCTGCCCGACATCCTCACCCCATTGCAGAACTCGAACTACATCAGCGTGTCCGTGAACGCGGACCGTCTGCCGCACGTCGTGAGGAAGGACCGGACGGAACGGGCCGCGGTCGGCATCGCCATGGGCGACCTGATCCGCATGACCGTCGCCCCGTCCCTGCTTGACTGCGGCGCCCGCCGGAACACCATCCACTGGTGTTCAGTGGACGACCTGCGGTATCTGATCCGCACCGTCGCGGACCCGGAGCATGCGGCCGACCGTCCACCGGTCAACAGGGACGATCCGACCGTCACCTGGGTGGAGGAAGCCAAGGAACACGACTACATCACCTTGGACTCGGCCGTGGCACGCTCGTTCTGGATCTACCAGTGGCCCGACTTCGACGTGGAGGCCGGTTGGATCCGTGAACTGGTCACGGAACGACGCATGATGGCGTTCTGCCATATCTGGCGGCCTTTGACGATGGAACAGTCCGAGGCGGAACTGCGCAACCGCAAGAGCAGCATGCGGCAGCGCAGCAAACTCCAGGACCAGCGTGAGAAAAGCCGTGACGAGCGCCGTGAGGAGAAGGAACAGCGGCTGCGTGAACTGGAGCAGGAGGCCAACTGGCCGGACACCGACCATCAGGGATTCATCACCCTGTTCGCGTCCAGTCTGCCGGAACTCGACGTGTTCGACCGTGACATGCAGAACAAGGCCAAGAACTGGCATATGAAACTGAATCCGATGAAGGGCCAGCAGCGTGCCGCGTTGACCACGGTCATGCCGCTCGGCATCTGAACAGGAGAATGAAATGAAAGATATGACCGTGGAGACGTTGAACTTCATCATTCTCTGCATGGGACTGCTGTTCGTGATGGCGGGAATCCTCCTGATCGTGGGAAAGCTGGCCGGGAAACGTCCGGCGTCCATTGCGGGCGGCGTGCTCATGATCGCATGGGGGCTTCTCTGCGTCATCCCCGAATTACGGTCGTGGATGCTCGCACGCGCCGTCGACCTGGAACACACACTGGAGGCCATGTGGGCGGGGCTCGATGGCGACGGCCAGATGCTCGTCTACATCTTCGCACTGTGGCTCATGGGCGCAATCGTCATAATGGCGGGAGGCCGGCGATGACATCGATCGACGGATTGTTCGCAATATTGGAGGACCGGGGCCTGATGCCCGCGGTCGCATTGTTCTCGCTCTCGGCCGTTCTCGGGCTTCTCTACCTGAGCTCCGGGAACCCCAAGTCGCCGAACCCCCACCTCCGACGAAGCCGCGTCCTCGGATACGCCGCGTTGACGTGCCTCGCCATGGCATGCCTTGCGGTCGAAGTGACGATGCTGTGACGATGGGAAACGACTCTGATGAAAGGAAACGGGAATGAGGGATTGCGCTAACTGGGTGTTCATGCTGGCGTTCCTCCTGCTGGGCGACCTCACGGCCATCACGGCCATTCGCTGGAAAATGGAGGCAAACGCCCACATCGTCGCGGCCCTTTCCTGCGTGTGCCTTCTGATGGCCATCATCAACGGTTTCCAGGGCATCCAGTCATGTCCCGTCGTGACTGCGGAAGTCGTGGGTAACGTCGCCGCCGCTGCGGAGGACGCATAACAATCGGAAAGGAGACAGGGAAAGTGAAAGGAACCATGGGAACACGCGGGCCGATGCGAAAGCTGGGAACGATCGAGGCGTTCGAGAAGCTCCAGAGACTGGCCGACGAGGCCGACGCCCTCCGCGGGAAACATGAGAACGAGCCTGGACTGGCCCTGTTCTTCGACGGCCAGCGTCGCGCGTATACGGACGCGCTCCACATCCTCAAGGACGCCATGGACAGTGACTACGCGCGATACCGTCGCTGGCAGGAGGCGCGCGGCGCGGAAGGGAAAACGACGAACGAAAGGGCGGTGGATCGGTGAGCGGCGAGAACGACGATCGTGGTGCGCCGTTGGAAGCGGGCGCTTTCACAACCGCTGGAGATGTGGTCGTGGACTGAGATGAATTCCCGGGAGGACGTGGATGCCAGGCATTCCATGCGCAGTGACATGGCCCGTCTTCCGATTCGAGGAATGACCTTGAATCGGACTTGGACGGCTTATCGGCCACGCCTCCCCATCACCCGCGTTCCGCGATAACGGATGCCAGTCATGTGGATTCGTTGAAAATGGCAACAATCACGGAAAGGTGTTGGAATGATTGACATACACGACGAAATGAGCGACATATGGCTTTCTTCTGTCCGGCTGTTTCGAGAATTGCTTTCTTCCATGTGGACAAACCTGTTCGATAATACCCTTCTGGGCGTTCTCCTCGGATTGTCCATACTATTTGTGGTCCTGTGGGGCGTTGGCCGTCTCCTGCGCGTCCCATTCGTTCTTCCCGACTTCGGACCGATGGTGGTAGCCTTCAGCAACGATCCGGAGGACATCAAGGCCGCGGAAAAGGAGAAGAGAGAAAACGCCCGGAGGGCATGGGACGAGATCCCCGCACGGTACGCCAGTCAGCAACGTTGGCTGGGAGGAATCGCAATCCTGCTGTCCTCCATGACTCTGGTGCTGGATTTGATTTTCTCCCTATGTGCCTAACGCAAGTAGCCACGCCATTTGTCGGTCAGATGCTCGACGCTGAACTCTGCCGGTTATCGTGCGTCGTCCATCGCATTTTCGCAGGCGTTGACGGCGTCGAACCATCCTTCCAGGGAAGAGTAATGGTCCATGGCTTCCTTGGACACGTTCCGTATCCTCGCCGCGTCGATGGTCTGGCCGGACGTGGTCACTATCCGCAACGTCTCCGTCCGGTCGAGTTTCCCACCGTTGCCGGTCATGTAGAACACGAGTCGGGAATCGCCCGGGTCCAATGCCGCGAGACCGGTTCCGACCGTCGGTTTCACTGTCTTGTCGTATCGGCCGTCCTCCGTGAAGGATGGCATGCACAACGTCATGGGCTTTCCGGAATCCCCATCGCGTTTGACCGCGATGATGCTGCCGGATGTTCTTCCCGTGTTCGACAATACGATCGCGCCGATCTGTCGTCCGGTTCCGTCGGCGGACATGCTCCTGGCGTAATAGTCCTCGTCGAACCAGGAGAACACGGGACCGGATTGTTGGAACTGCCGTGCGGATTCCTTGTACGATTCGTTGGCCTGATTGATCTGCACGCACGTGAATACGAATCCGCAAACGGTCAGAACAATCGAAAGGATGGACAGCAGGACACCGATCTCGCCACTGTGACTGGCTATCTTCTTCGAGATGCCGCATTTGAACAATGTTTCTTTCGACAGGTTCCACATGCTGTCGTCCGCGCGTCCGATGCGGTACAGCCATTCCTTTTCCGTCAGTTTCCTGGCGTCCTTCTTCTCTTCGGCGGTCAACGTGGGATCGTACTTGGCGGCTTTCTCTTTCTCGTCCTTTTTATCCATAAACCGATACTGTAATCCGAAAGGAAACGATTGCGATGAACATATTCCATGAGGCTTGGGTGGCCGCTGGTCCTTATATCGTCTTCTGTGCTGTGGTTCTGTCTCCTGTTGTGTTGGGATTCATCTGGATATGCGTGAGGGATTGTTTGTTGTTCGGATGGGTCGAGGCCCGTGCCTGCGCGGGACGCGGGTTCGTCAACATATCCCACCGGTTCGAATCCGAATGGTCCACTGTGGACGTGCTGTCCTACCGTGTCCGTCGGAGGAAACTCATCGTGCATTACCGTGTGACGAACCGGTCCGACGAGCCTTGTGGTTTCGGTGCCAACCAGTTCCGCGCGTTCCAGCATGGCATCGCCATCGGCCAGTCGAGTCCCGAGGATGCTCTGCGGGGTTGGGAACGGAATGTGACGTTGCTTCCCGGTGCCTGTGTGACGTTCGACCAGATGTTCCTCCTGTGTGACAGGTCGCCGGTCACTGTGGTGGCGAGGTTTTGGGAGGATTTGGATGGCGAGCCGTTCGTCCTGCAGGTTTCCCATAAACAAGGACGCGGTCGGGAAGGAAAGTAAAAATCATGAATCTTGAGGATTTTATCGTATCAACCATTTCGGATGCCAAACCCATGATAATCCTGGCGCTCTGTGTCATTGTGCTTTTCGTCATTGTGGCGAGCCTCATAGAGGTATGGCTTGCCGAAGCGCGGAAAGCGGAGTCCGAGGCCGATACCCTGCCTTCCGGTCCAGAGGCATCCCATCGGCCAGTAGAGAAGAGCGAGGCTGTGGAACAGGCCGTCGACAATGCAGGCGGATTCGACCTCGACGAATAGAGGAAGGCCCACGCGCCGGAATCGGTCCCGGACCGGCGTCCATGGTTCTTCAAGACCGTGATGGGGCGCGGGCTGGTATGCCTGCTGACGAAGATCATCCCGATCCTTCTCCCCGTCGTATGGCTCTCGCTGGTCGTCATGGGCATGCTGCCGAACCCGCTGGCACTGTTCTTCTTCTCCACGGACCCGCAGCGGATGAACGTGGCCGCGCCGTCCAACGGATGGTTCTGGCTGCTTTTGACCATGCTTATCGTTTGCCTCCTGTACGACTCACTGCCCGTCCTGCTGCGAAGGCTCGGCTGGATGATGGATAAGCCCAAGACCGCGTCGGCCTCGTTGACGTCCATGGTGGAGAGCCATTACGGCGTATCGAATCTGGAGGTCGACTGGTTCGGCACCGCGGCCGGAGGGGTCCCGCCGTTCGACGGACTGTACTCCTGCCGCTACGACACCGGACGGCGTAGGAACAACGGCGTGCTCCGCGTGCGGAATCATCGTGGCTGGCTGTATGGGCCGGACGGATGCGAGGAGGAACGCCATGGACACTGAGAAGCGTCCTGGCGCGTTTATCCGCTGACCCGTGTCAACGGTCTTCGCTTCCGCGCATCTATCGCCATCGGTCCGTGCCGGCATACGTGGAAGAAGAGACCTCAGGAAAAAGATCAAGGAAAGAAATCATGGCGGAGGATATCGACAAGGTGGAGCGTGCGCGTCTGGCGCGCAAGGCGATCATCGACCATATGGATTGCGACGACTGCACGGAGGATTACGTGTTCCTTCTGCGGCAGGGTGGCCGTGAGTTCGGCATGGGATTGACCACGGTGCTTTCCATGCTCGCGTTCGCCGAACATGAGGGCGCGGTGCCACCCCTCCCACCGGAATGGTGGGTACGGGTATCGAACAGATACTGATGGAAATTCAATGGAACACTCCATACAATGAAGACCGATATCGGTTTATCTGTCGGAGGTTCCCATGGACGTATTCAAGACTCATGTGGGTGAAGGCAAGGCGCTCATGATCAATGAAGAGAACTTCTATCTCGCGACCAGGGAGAGAAAACCGTATGTCGTCGATAGTGGTGGCGTGAAATCCTTCTACGCGGTCTGTCCCGAATGCGACAATCCGATTCAGCTGATCGGCCTGCTGCGACGCCAGCAGGATTCCCTTCCCCATCGCCCATATGGGCGGCATATCGGACATGACGTGCCGGGCGTGGCCGTATATGACGAGGACGCTTACCTGTCCTGTCCGTTCTCCGATCCCGGATATTGGAGAACGGACAGGAAACGCAAGCCGTCCAATCCGACCGGCCAGGCCTTGTACCGGATCATGAGGGACCGGTTCGACCGGGTGGAATACGCGTGGAGGGAAAGCTCCGGGCTTCTTCTCGGAATCAAGAGTCTGCGACGTGCGCTTACTGTCTGGCGGAATGACAAGGGATGGTTGAACTACGGCTCCACATACCATAATCTGCCTCAGATGTTGTTCTTCGATCTTCCCCAGGAAACCCTGTATGGGCAATGCGTGTCGAAGGACTCGCCGCTCGCTTCCCGTTTGGCCGCCGCGGACGGAATATTCTTGGAGCCTTCGGGATTCTCCGATTCGTACCTACGGATCAAGACCTCGCGTTTCGTTGACGTCGGCTTCGTTCTGGGGGCCAGAAAGGCGCGGGTCGTGAACGATCGTTTGACGGAAACGTTTTTATTGGGTGTCAACGTCGAGGGAAAACCGTTAGGTTCCGATCTTGTCGTTCACACGGATCCGGTATGGTTCAGCCGCATATTGAACATGCCTGATTGGCATGAGAACCATCGTTTGTCGGCCATGGCCGCCGACGTGTTGGATTAGAAACCCGTATCGGCTGTTATCGGTCGGCCGTCATGTGGGATGGTTGACGGAAACGTCCGGGCTTCTCCCTCTTCCCCTTGAGGGAGCGTCCGGCGTTCCCGTCCGGCCTACGCTTCAAGGCTGGTGAGCGATCCCGTCCGGATGGGTTCCACCCCTTCCCATCCGACATTCGACGGGAGCCGTCCGCCGGACCGTTTTCTGTCCCGTTTCTTTTTGTCTATCTTCTCGACGGGAGGTCCGGCGGGCGGCCTTCTCATTTTTCTTCAGGAGGTTTCCCATGGTTGACGACGACGGTTACGACGGCATACGGTCGCATGGCGTGGACCCGGATTGGAATCCGTTCTCCACGCCACGTGACGACGATCCGGACGATATCGGCTGGGATGACGGCAGCGAGACGCCTCACGCCAACCCGTCGCGCATGTCAAGGAAGGGCGTGGCCGTCCTCACCGCATGCACGCTCGTCATCGCGGTCGCGGGCATCGGCATGGTCATCACGGAATCACGGTTGAGCGTGCGCCACGACCAGCTCGTCTCGGAATGTTCGGACGCGGTGGCGTCCATGAACCGGAATCGTGAACGGTTGGAAGGACTCGTGGCCGTGGACCTCAACATCGACGGGTCCGTTCTGGACGGGAAAAGGGCCGGACGATACGAATCGTTACGGACCATAAGACGCGCTCCATCCATCCAATGCGACGCGACTCTGAGGAACAGGCAACTCGAATCGAACACGGCGAAGGCGAGGAAACAGGCGTCCGCATACGTGGAACAGTCCAAACGGGTGGCCGCGTTCCGGAAGGAGTACGACAAGACCCGATCCGAGAAGTCACGGCGTGACGACATGACGCGACTGTCCAGCGACCTGCGTGCCGCGAGGGACCTGCTCGACCGGACGGCCGGCATGGAACTGTCCGTCCCGTACCTGCGGTCCAGGCTCGCGGACACGGTCGAACAGGCGGAACCGTTCGACGGGGCCGACGATGCGGACCATCGACGCGTGTCGGCCTTGGCGGACACGTTGGAGGACCTGATGGGCCAGATACGCGAGAACGCCGGATTGTAGACTTGTAGGCGGAATAGGGGAAGGAATTCCTGAATGAATTGGGCCAGCACATTGAAATGCGTCGTCTGCGTATTGAACCTCGTCATGTGCGCGCGACTGGTCGGACCGTACATGCTTCCAAGGAAGACGGGCATGGAGCGTCCTCGGGAACGGCGTGACGTCGAAGCGTTCTACCGTTTCGCCGCATGGGTCGGCATACTGGCCTACTCGTACGGGTTGGGACATGGTCTCATGCGATTGCGCGACGGTTGGGTGGCCGCGGCTCCCATGGCGGATGTGATGCTCCTGGCCGTGCAGGTCCTGAACCTTATTGTGTGGGCGTGCCTGCTTGTCCGCACGCGTGGCGGAAGCCTGTGAACAGGCCAATATCGATACGGGGGCGCGTGGTTGGTGTGAATCCCATCGGAACAAAGCGAAGGAGCATCCTCATGGAGGACAACGTGACATCGGACGCCGTCAAGGACCATCCGGCCGGGACGGGAAGGAACGGGAAGCGCGTCATCGTCGGTGTGGCCGCGGCGGTGGCCGTCGTCCTGGCCGTGGGCGGCGCGTGCGGATACCGCGCCTGGGAGGACCATAGGGTCTCCGTGGCGCGTGGGGCGTGCGGTTCCGCCGTCGCAGCCCAGAAGAAGGCCGTGGATTCGTATCGGACGCTGCTCGGCGCGGACGCCACGATGGCCGCGTTGAAGACCGACGTGAAGGCCGTGAAGGACGCGAAGACCCTTGACGCGCTCAAACGGGCCGTTGGGGCGGAGACTCCCGCCATGGTCAAGTGCGACGCGTCCGACAAGACCGGTCTGGACGAGGCCACCGCCAAGGCGGACAAGACGGCCAGGAGCGTGAAGGCGGATGCGAAGACGCTGCAGGCCGCGGTCAGGGCGGTCGAATCGTCGAAGCTCGACAAGACGGTGGACGATGCGGACGGACTGTACAGGGCGACGGAAGGCAAGGTCCAGGACGATAAGACCCGTGACGCGTTGAAGCAGGCCATCGCCAAGCGCGACGCCGACGCAATCGCCAAGGCCGTCAGGGCCGTGAACGATTCGAAGACGGCGAAGGACCAGGCCGACGCCGAGGCCGCAGCGAAGGCGCAGGCCGAACAGGAGGCCGCAGCCCAGGCGGCCGCCGCGCAGCAGGCCCAGCAGCAGGCGCAACGCTCGTATTCGTCCGGCGGCTGGTCCGGTTCCGCCGGTGGACGGTCCTATTCCGGCGGATCGCAAGGCCAGGGTGGCGGCTCCCCGAGCGGGAACTCCCCCGCGCCAAGCATCCACTACGACTGGGAAGACAAAGTGACCATCAATCCGAATTGCGATGGACAGCATTTCTGCCCTTTGGGCTGATTCGCCTCATCCAGCCTTCCAAAGGCCCCGCCCTGTTGGGCGGGGTCTTTCTCTTTCCCGTACCTCCCATGCCGCGTAACCCCCCGAATCCATATCGAGCCCCATCGGCGCCCGTACGCGTGGAACCGGTTGGATGGGCCGGTCCCCGTGAGGGGAACCGCGCAGGGAACGTGCGTTCCCGCCGTCCCGTCCCGCCCGCACGGCGGGACGTTCTGCAAGCAGAATCTCTGAAAGGAGACGGAACATTGGGTTCCAACAAGAACAAGAAATGGGGCAAGGCCACGATAGCCGGCCTGGTCGCCGCGGCCACGCTGGCGTCCCCGGTCGTCGGCGCGTTCGCCGCCGACGGCACACTCGCGGGCGTCACGTTCATCCGCGTCGCCGGCGAGGCGCCGCAGCTCGACGAAATCGAAGTCGGCGAGGAAATGA
>ERZ1026882.498-NODE-498-length-21414-cov-6.492486_pt1 | contig 21414 bp, 16 predicted proteins | sample MGYA00380171_ERZ1026882 | MGnify/ENA primary metagenome ERZ1026882 (study PRJEB33269, sample SAMEA4719807) | human gut metagenome | biome: human-associated habitat; feature: organic feature; material: feces | place: Cameroon | collected 2013-10 ...
TTACAAAGCCCTTTTTTATACAAAGAAATAAGTTTATCAATCTGAATTTGTGCATTTTGAGGCATGTAAGGATTTTCCTCAATTTGTTCTGCTATTGGATAATGATGTCGAGAATTGTTGCAATACGAACATTCCAGCGCAAAATTCAAAGAATTATTTTTACCGTTCATACATTTAGGCAAAATATGCTCAAAAGTCCCGACAGATGGGTGAATAAGATTTAGGGCAATAATTTCAGGACGTTTTCTAGCGTTTTTCACAACAAAAGCGCAAACTTCATCACTAGATCTTGGCAACCTTCTTGCAATTTCCAAAATCTCGTTTTCTATTCGCGTATTTCCTATCGTTTTCACGATATTTTTCAGTTTATGTATGAAAATCCGACGGGAAAAGGGCTTGTGCGGTTCCGGTGTAAAAATAATGTCATTAGTGTTAATAATTAACTTCCTAAGCCTTCTTGCAATTTTTGTCGGAAGAATCCGCCTGTAAAAGCTTATTTTATTAAAAATTCCGCTTTGAATTTTAACTAACGCAAGTTCATGTATTTCTTTTTTCATCATCAAAAGTTCTTTAAAATTCTTATCCGGATACTTCCCTGCCATACTTTTGAACATATTGAAAACCTGACGTTCTACAGGGTGCATAACTCTTTCATACGGCTCCAATATTTTTATTGCACAAGATGCTTTGCCACCGAGCTCTTTCATTTCCATCAGATGCATGTACAGATCCGGGTGCAACATATCCATTCCACAGCAAAGACAAGGAATATGAAAGTTAAGTAAATCTTTCAACTCTTTTCGGGTAAGTGGAATTTCTTCGACCTTGAACGACGAATTTTCAGGCTTTTTGACTTTCTTCTCCATACAAGCGACCTTTAAAATTACTGTCCAAGTATATTATTCCCACATTTCAATAAATTTAAGCAATCTTAACAAACTTTTATATTAGAAGCAATTTTCACTTAACTAAACACTTAGTTAATATATATAGTGGAAAAATGAAAGGATAATTATCTATGGAAATTTCAAAAATCAAGTCAAATTACTGCGCGCCTTTGAATTTCAAAGGTGAAAACGAAACGATTGCCCCCCCCCGAACAAGAAAACGTAGAAAAAGATGAAAAGAAATTCAGCAAGAAAAAAGTTAGTGCAATTGCATTAGCGACTGCTCTTTCGGCTGCAACTTTGGCAGGAGGTGCAATTTACCATGGAAACATGTCTAAAATAAATAAGCTAGGTAAAAAAGTATCAGAACTGACAACTAATAATGAGGGGCTTCAATCAACTTTACAGGCAACAGAGAAAAAAATAACTGATTTAACGACTAAAAATGATACTCTTGCCAAACTAAACAAAAAATTAGAAGAAGAGGCTAAAAAAGCAAGAGGTCAATTTGATACACTTTTTGATGGCGGAAATTCCACACAAGAAACCCTAGATAACATAAGAAAATCTCTTCAAGAAAAAATAGAAAAAGGCGAACTTGGCTATGATATCCAAACTCCACCTGTCGTCGGGAAAGGGAAACGAGAACTTCCTGAAACAGCATTAGACCTTCCGTCACATGTTGGCACCACAAACAGAAGCAATATTCAAAAACTTGACATTCCAGAAATCGGAGCTGACGGAAGATTTAATTTTGAAATTCCAATGTCTAGTGAAGCTAAAATCACACATATAGATTCTGTTGATTTTACCCCTGTTCACAAACAAGGAACAAATATTTCCGAAAAATATGCAGATTCTGTTCAGTGGAATAATGACAAAATTGCAAGAGATGTTATGCAAAACTTCTTTGACGGTCATGGACAGACTCTTGATGGCGTAAGATTAAACTTTGAACCAACCACAACCGGCAAATACAAAGTTAAAATTGAAGGCAAATCAAGCTACACTCCTGATAAAGCCGTATACATCGGAGAATCTTCAAAACGAAACGATCCAAAAGCCGCAGGAAACTATGGTGAAGGTTTGAAAATGGCTGTATTAAAACTCTTAAAAGATAGTGGTGCCGAAGATGTAAGGATTGCATCTGATAACTGGAAGTTGACATATTCTCTTGAAAAAGGCAACCTTTCAAGTGACAGAGTTTTAACTTATTCTCTTGACAAAACACCAAAACTTGATGGCAACTACCTGGAATTTGAAACAAATGATAAAGGTTTGCTTGAATCTTTAAGAAAAACAATTAATCGTTTTTACAATTCAGGAAACGAACATTTTAAATGTCCCGATTTTGAAAATGAGGTAATAGGAATTAAAAACCTTCCAAAAGGGGAAAAAGGTGGTATTTATATTGCCGGTCAAAGATTTGAATTTAACGGAAGCTATGACGGATTAGATGATGTTGCTATTTTCATAAAAGAAAAACCTCCGGTTGATATACTGGATCCATCAAGGGATAGAATTTCATTAAACGAATCCAATCTTGGTGATATTGCAAGATGGGTTCAAAGAGGAACCAAAGAAGAAGATATTCCAAAGCTATTAAAAACCTTAGAAGGTAGTTGGAGTAAATCTAAAAAAGATACACCAATGTATAAATTTTTAGAGAATCTTCTCAGAACAATTCCTATCTGGAAAAGAGGAATAGCAATAAAATTCCCAGATAAATTTGTTGCTTATTCAAATGCTAGTCAAGATTTAGTTATGGATCTTGAACGAAAAGGTTACACAGTTTGCAATGAAGAATTTTCAAAGATTGGCATGCAAACAATCCACGAACTCGTTGGAGAAGCTAGAAAACATGATGTAGTTGTCCCTAACGAAATTCAGAAAAAGAAAATCCTTGTTCTAAAAGAAGCTCTAAACAAACTTAAACCAGCATTAGAAGAAAAACATTTCACACCAGATGAAATGAACACTCATATTTATATGTTCGACAATACAGCTGCAAAAGAAAAAGATTATCAAGACACTCTAGCAGAAGCTATTATAGACAAAGGTGTTTCTAAGGGCTTCTGGCTTGATAAAAACTATCTTGACAGAAGTAGACTATCAGATGTTTTAGAAACAGCACTTCACGAACTTTCTCACAAAGTTGGCGGAGATGAATCAGCAGAATTTTCTTACAAACTAACAAACGTGAACCGTGATGCTATCGCTCAAATTATAAACAATTCTCAAACAAAATTCGAATTACAATCATTGAGTTCAATTTGGGACAGTTTAAATTTAGCAAAATAAAAACAGCCTAAATTCCAGGTGGCGGTTGAATATATAGCGGTTTTAATTTGCGCCAATTACCTTCTGCAGATGTGTTTTCAGCAAGTTCTGCCAAAATTTCTCCAAGCGCATATTTGCCTTGTTGATAAGACTTTCCGCCCAAAATCGGCTGCAATTTGTCATCTGTTATAACATCATATTTGCCTGTTGCAATTACGTTTTTCACATCGTCTAATTTAACAGCACCTTTAATTTCGCCATCACAATAAAGATATGCACTGTCTTTTCTTGCATCTAGTGCTACAAGCGGATTACCATCTGCGATTTTAGATAAAATTTCAAGTGAAGAAACACCAACTGCTCGGCAGTCAAGCTGTTGTGCCATAACTCTTGCAACCGTTACACAAGCACGAATTCCCGTAAAGCTCCCGGGGCCAATATTTGTCGCAATAAGGTCAATATCTTTTGGCACAATACCGTTTTCTGACATAATTTCTTGCAAAGTAGAAATTAAAAACGCCGAATGATATTTGTTGTCACGATTTTCGACAACTCGAGATGATAAAACTTTTCCATCTTTTTTTATTACCGCATACATTTTATCTAAGCACGTATCAAATGCAAGTGTAATCATTTTTGCAACCCTTCTATAATTTCATCTTTTCCAACTGACTCAAACTCATAAGTTCTTGAATCATCATCGTTATAAGTAACATTTATCTTAATATGTTCAAACGGTGCCTCATTTTGGTTAAACTCAGCCCACTCAACGAAAGTAACCTGTTTACCCTCAGAATACTCTCTCAACTCGTCGTAAATTGTTTTAATTCCTTCGTTTTCCAACCTATAAAGGTCAAAATGATAAATAGGAATTGAGCCTGTATGATATTCATTCAAAATCACAAAACTCGGGCTTGTCACGCGCTCTTTCACATCAAGTGCATCTGCAACAAGTTTTACAAAAGCAGTTTTTCCGGCACCAATTTCGCCATAAAGATTAATAAAACAGCCGTCTGTAATCAATTTTGCAAACTTTTGTGCAAGTTGTTTTGTATCATCAAGATTATGACAAACTTGTTTAAACTTTTTCATAGCTCTCAACCCTGTTCCTTCCGTTTTCTTTTGCCTTATACAAAGCCTTGTCAGCCTTTTGCAACAATGTATTTTCATCATCATCAGGCGAGTATTCTGCAACACCAAGACTTATTGTAACACCAATATTTTTCTCCGTAACATCACTGTTAACCTTAGAAATATCAATTTTGGTCTTTTCAACAGCCTTACGAAGTCTTTCCGCGACCATTTGAGCCTCAGAAAGTTTTGTGTAAGGAAGAATTATTGAAAACTCCTCGCCACCATATCTTCCGGCAATATCGTAGTCACGAAGCTGCATTTTTATAACCCTTGCAATCGTTTTAAGCACCAAATCTCCGACAGCATGACCATAAGTATCGTTTGCACTTTTGAAAAAGTCAACATCGGTCATAATCGCGCAGAGATTACGTTTTTGTCTTTTTGCACTAGAAACTTCTTGTTTAATACGTTCTTCAAGCTGTCGACGATTATTAAAACCTGTCAACGCATCAAGAGTCGCATGTTTCAAGATTTCCGCATAAACATTTGCCCTACTGATTGTCGTTGCTGTCTGGTTTGTTAATTGTTCCAAATAACTGATTTCTTTTGCCGAAAGAATATTGTCAGTACTTTTTGTGACAATACTTCCAAGCAATTTCCCCTCACTGATAAGTGGAAATATACCAATCTTTTTGTCAGGTGTCAAAATGTATTCAGACTTATTATTCAAGCATTTTATAAGCTCAAAAATCTTTTCATCATTACAAGCCGACGGCCAAATAAGTTTGTTTTTCAAGAAAATATAAATCAGGTGATCTGCAACAAATTTATCAATCATCTCGCCGATTATCGGAATTATATAACTTGTTTCATACTGAGTTTCAATGATTTTTGCAATATTTTTCATCGCATCATGAAAATCAATATTTTTCTGCATTCTGTCAGACAAAATAATATTTTGAATTTTCAACGAAATCAAAAACGACGCAACATTTAAAAATTCCATCGCATTTTTATCTAACTTACCGGCAAATTCAAGAATACCGACAACTTTCTGTCCTCGATAAAGCCCATAATAATGTTTTTCATCATCAGAAATAAGGTTTTCATTTTGCAATTTTTCAAAAATCGAATAGATTTTTTTCGCTTTATCTTTTGAATAAATCTCATCAATAGAAATCCAGCTTTTTGTGAACTCTCGCAAGGATTCCGAGGTCGAATCATATATATAAACACTTACAGACGGCAAAAATTCCTCAAGCACAACAGTTATGCCTGAGGGATTATATGCGTCATTAAGCTTTTTCGATAATTGTTCTATTTCTTTTAAAGTCGTTTGCATTATGCGTCCAATTTTTGCAAAATCTCGTCCGGAATATCACAGTTAGCGTAAACGTTTTGAACATCGTCGTGTTCTTCAAGTTTTTCTAACAATAACATTACATATTTAGCAGTTTGCTCATCTGTAACCTCAACAGTGTTTTGAGGAATTCTTGAAAGTTCCGAGGTTTCACTTTGAAAACCGGCAGCTTCCAAACCTTCAACTACCGCTTGGAAGTTTTCAGGAGATGTCAAAACTTTATAAGTTCCATCATCTTCTTCTGTAACATCAAGTGCGTCAAGTGAAATTGCAGCTTCAAAAAGTTTTTCAAAATCAGTATTATCTGCATTGAATGTAATAACGCCACGTTGGTCAAACATCCAGCCGACACAGCCTGTTGCTCCAAGGCTACCATTGAATTTTGTAAAGAAACTTCTGATATCACCGGCAGTTCTGTTTCTGTTATCAGTCATAGCTTCAACAACAACTGCAACACCGCCTGCTGCATAGCCTTCATAGATTAATTCTTCGTAATTGTCAGCAGCACCTGCTCCTGCTCCTTTTTCAATAGCACGTTTGATATTGTCGTTTGGCAATCCGGCAGCTTTTGCTTTTTCAATTGCAGTTCTTAATCTGAAATTACCGGCAGGATCAGGTCCGCCCAATCTTGCTGATACGATTAATTCTCTTGAGTATTTTTGAAATACTACTGCTCTTTGAGAGTCTACTTTTGCTTTTTTATGTTTAATTGTTGACCATTTTGAATGTCCTGACATAATTATTCCTTTTCTTTTTTATTCTACGTCTGTTTAAATTTTACCACAAAAATTTCTTGTAGTTGTGATAAAATAAATTTTATGAAAAGCAAAAAAGAAATTTACTACGAATATTTTGAGCAAGTAATCAAACCCAAAGTCTTGGCATACGAAACATACAGACGCAAATTACTTGCAAAAGTTGCAATTTTAACACTTCTTTGCTTTTTAGCCGGCGGAGCTTTCGCATTCAGTGCAATATATATTGTTTTTTACAACAGCTCTATTTTATTTTTGTTTCCGGTCGTTTTGTTTATCATGTACGCATTTATTTTACGAGGAATAATCAGCGTAATCATTGCAGGAAAAGAGTTTTACAAAAAACTTTCTGATGAAGTATTGCCACTTTTTATGAAACCTGTTGCAAACTTTATTGCTTGGCCTAAAAACCAAAACACCGCAACAGTTTTGGACTCTCAACTTTTTAAGAACTTTGATACACAAGATGATATCGCGACTTATTTTGGAGTTTATAAAGGTACAAATATTCTATTTTCGGCAACTCAATTAACTTTGCCTGTCAAAGGGATTACAAAACCAAACCTTTTTAAAGGGACTCTTATTCAGCTTGAATTTGAAAAATCTACCAACAATCACGTTATTATATTTTCAAAAAATGAGCGTAAATTTAATCATTTTAAGCAATTCAATCCACATATTGAAGATATGAACAAATTTGTCTATGTTTTCGCTAAAAAACCACAAAAAATCGATTTCATAACAGAAGAATTTTGGAACAAAATCAAACCATTTGGGGAAAAATATTCTGCAAAAGGGTTTGAAATGTCGTACAGGAACAACACCGTCCTCATTGCTTTAAGACAAAAACGTCCGTTGCAATTCGGTTCTCTTTTCCGTTCATTATTGATTGCAAAAAATTACGATGAACTGATTGACAAATTCATCGCAATTTATGATTTAATAGACGTTTTACAGGCTAATCAATCCGAATAGCAGAAACTCAATCCCGAGCTTAAGCCGCTTTATCCAACTTTTTGTCCTGAACATTTGTTTTGTCTTTTTTGACAAATTTTGAAAGCTTTGCATGATTTCGTTTTACAAAGATATAAGCCCCTGTTCCTGCTGCAGCAATCGTGACGCCAACCGCAATAACTGTCTTAGTCCATTTGTTACGCAATTTTTTAGCTGCATCAACAATATTATCAGCGATACCAAAACCTTTGCCAACAAGACGATTCATTTTCTCCTTATTCCTTGCGGCAAGACCTTTATCAACTTCAAATATTTCTGTCATATAACGCTCGTTTGCAGTTTTTCCGCCATTGTAAGCACTGTTTTCATGCCAGTCGATTTTCTGTTGTAAACAATCTCGAACCATTTCAGCATATTTTGAAATCTTGCCTTCCTTTGTAGAGGCATTGAAATCTGTCACAGCAGCAGCAACACATTCTTTAACTTCTGCAGCATTTGCTTTCATTCTAGCTCCATCAATTGTGTTTCCGAGTTCTTCTCCTACCTTACCTTTCAAATCATCAGCCGTTAAGCCAAGACTTTCAGGATTTCTAAGGTATGGATTTTTTGTTAAATAACCTCGAGTTGCGGCAATAAAATCTGGAGCACCACCGGTTTTTGTAGAAATGGTAGGTGTTCCTGACGCAAATGATTCAAGCGGAGTAATTCCACAAGGCTCAAACCTTGATGTAAATTCAGAAAAAGTTGCACAACCGACAAGTCTATTTGGGAAGAAGCCATTTACGTAACAAGCATTTCCGCGATATGCCCCGTTATCCAGACTTTCAATTTGGCTGATAATATCTTTTACCCATTTAAAATCTCTGGCATTATCGTCCCAAACACCTGCACCGACAACGAGTTTAGCGTGTTGTTTAACCTCTTTATCCACACTTGGATCTTTCAAGAAATCTAAAAACGCTTGGAACGTTGACGGATAACCCTTTTGCGGATCCGGACGTCCCCAGCCCATAAACAACATGTCGCCTTCTTTGTATTTTGAAAGATGTCCGATTACACTTGCGCCTTTCCCTGAAATCTGTTCTGGGCTGAAAAACATTTGAGTCACTGCCTGTTGACCGCCTCTGTCGTACGCTTTCCCGATAGAATCAAGGAACCATTGAGTGTTAGCCTTTTTAGCTTTCAATACATAGTCAATGTTATCTGAAACAAACTTTCCTTCTTTATCATATACAGGTTTGTATTCATAAGGCGTAAACCCTTCTTTTGCGACTGTCAAACCATTCAACTGCCCTCTTTGACAAAAATCTGCCGTTGAATCATTTAGTCTTAAATTCGCTGGTGTACTACCGTTTGTAACATCTTTTGTTTCAATGCTTGCGAGTTTTGTTGTCATAAACTGAGCAATATCAGGAGTTTCCAACGACTTCATTTCTTTACCATAGTTCATGGACACTGTTCCGGCAGAGATATTTTCAGGGTTTGCCTGAACTCCTGCAACCGGAATCATTGAAATATTATAAGTTCTCAAATCTCTTGAAGCATCTACATAATCGTCCATAAATGGAGCTAAAAACGGACGCATAATCTGATTTGCATAACGTTGTTCTTCTAAAGACGCTGTTGCCCAATGAGCTTCAATCTCACTCAATTTAGTAAATTGAGGGTGCTTGTTCAACATTTCAACATCTTCTTTGCGGGCAACTATTCTGAAAAAGTCGAACGGATTGCTTTGAGCTCCTTGATAATCACGACCAGGGTTGTGAAATGTTCCATGGATTTTTAAACCTTTATAATACTCATTGCCTAAATTCGACTCATCTGCGATATAACTCGCAACCGCAAAAGAAGGTCTGTCATGCAACCAAACTTGCGCCGGATTAAATTCACCATGTTCTGCTGAATTCAATTTTGGCAAAGCATCTACAAACGCTCTGTTATTATCTGCATAAGCCAAATCTGTATTGATTTTTTGCAACTTGCCGTCAACCTCTATTTGAGCACTTGAAGAATAATAAGCATTGTCATTGCCATAAGGGCTCTCAAAACGTGCCAAACCTGCTGTATGAACAAAATACGCAGAGTTTCTTTCTGCAACCTCAGGAGCTGCTCCAGCCTTGATTAAGGCAATGTGCTCTGCAACATCTTTACTTGCAAGTCTTTGCTTATACTGAGTTTTTAATTCTTCGCTACCGGAAAGCATTTCAGCAACTTCTTGTTTAATTTTCACTTCAACTTTTTGCTGTTCATCTTTAAATATAATCGGTTCAAACTCTTCGTTAGGGTGATTTTTACGCTTGATTTCAGTTTCTCGAACAGATAATGCTGTTGCAGCATCATCTTTAGCTTTTGCAAGTTCCATTTCTTTCGCATATTTTGCTTGAACTTCACCCATAAAACGGTCTTTGAAAGGTGCTTGTACTTCCTGATAAACTTTAGCCTTAAACTTGTCTACAGCCTCATCAACTGTATCTTTTAGATTTTTAAGCCTAAATACTCGATATGGAATTGTTTCAGATTTTCCAACACCATCAACTGAAGGACGAACAACTGAACCACGAATTCCTGTATCTTCTAACTCTTCAAAGCCGGAAAGACCTTTATCATTTGGCTTTAATTGGCGAACGTAGGCAAGTTTTTCATTTTTTTTAAGCTTAATTCTTTTTGCAACATCTTCAAGACTCTCTTCTTGTTTTGTGTGAATAAAATTTTCTTGCGGATAGGCTGTTTTATACCGTCCATCAGAGTCTTTTGTCATACGGACAACTTTTATGCCACCATCACCGTTGTCATAACTGTGATATGGTGAAAAATCACGAACATCTGCATGCTCTCTTAGTCGCCAACTTGCCGGAGCTTCTTGAGAAACGACTCCCAATCCGCCTGCTGAGTAACCATATCGTTTGTTTTCCGGACAATATGACGCAAACTGATTAATATTTTTCTCTCCGCCTGTAAAACTAATCATTACACCAGATGATGGCATGACATTTGTAACATTAAACCCCACAGAACCTGTTTGACTACTGGAATTAACACTACTACTTCTCCCTGATTTTGCCACAGTATAACTTGGCATTACCGAATAAACACGCATCATTTCACCCTATCCTGTCTTTATTTATTGATGTACATATAAACTTTGCAGAAAATTTCCGCCTATATCATAAACCGATAACATATTTTTTTTCAACAATTTTGCTCTGATTTGTTAAGAAATATTAAGTAAAGTTTTTTCAATAATTACAACATTTTTTATACATTTACGTTAAAATAAAAACAATAGTTTATATATACAAAAGGGTGAATATGGATAGATTTTTTGGATTACTTGGAATAATTTTAATCTTTGGGATAGCATTTTTAATGTCTAATAACCGAAAAGCAATTAACTATAAAACAGTAGGAATGGGCTTTTTGCTTCAGGTTTTACTTGCAGTATTTATTTTTAAAGTTCCTCTCGGACGGGCTTTGTTTTACAACATCGGATTATTTATTCAAAAAATCTTAGAATTCGCCAAAGAAGGCGGTGCGTTTGTTTTTGGTCCACTTATGCATGATGACAAATTCTCATCTGTGTTTGGCGCAGGTGCACAAGTTTTCGCGCTTCAATTAATAGCATCACTAATATTTATGATGATTTTGGTAAATATTCTATACTACTACGGCATCATGCAACGTATTGTTCCTATTTTCGGGAAAGCCATGAACAAACTTATGGGCGTAAGTGGTGCAGAAGCATTATCTAACGTTGCAAGCGCATTTGTCGGACAAATTGCCGCACAAATTATGATTAGACCATATTTGGCAAAACTTACTCGTTCTGAACTTTTAGCGTCAATGGCAGGGAGTATGGCCTGCATTTCCGGCGCGACAATGCCTATTTATATCGGCATGGGAATTCCGGCGCAATATCTTTTGGCAGCATCAATTATGGCAGCTCCGGGTGCTCTTGTTATGACCAAAATAGTTTTTCCTGAAACAGGCACACCAGAAACAAGCGAAGATATCAAAATCACTTACAGCAAACGTAGAAAGCCTTATATCAACGTATTTGATGCAATTTCTGCCGGCGCGTCTGAAGGTATGAAAGTTGCTATTAATGTTGTTGCAATGATTTTAGCACTTGTTGCTCTTGTTGCAATGATTGACTGGATCCTAGGTGTATCAGGGAACTTAATAGTAAAATATTTACATGTTAATTTTGCCTCTTTTGACTTAACACATCTATCATTGAAGTTAATACTGGGCAAAATATTCTCAGTGTTTGCATACTTAATGGGAGTACCATTAAAAGAAGCAACAACTGTCGGAAGCTTAATGGGAACCAAACTTGTTCTGAACGAAATGGTCGCATACTTTGATTTGACAAGTCTGCCAACCCATTTGTCAGACAAGAGTTTCCTAATTGCAAGTTTTGCCTTATGTAGCTTTGGAAACTTCGGCTCAATTGCAATTCAACTCGGCGGTATCGGAGAACTTGCTCCGAACCAAAGAAAAAACCTTGCAAGACTTGGAGTTCGTGCACTTATTTGTGGAACACTAACTTGCTATATGTCAGCAGCTATTGCAGGGGTACTATTTAACTAAATTCCAATAATATTATTTGTCAAGAAAATGGAGATTTAAGATGATTAACCAAAATCGTGAATCAGCTTTTACTTTAGCCGAAACCCTTATCACACTAGGAGTTATAGGAATAGTTACAGCTCTTACGCTTCCTACAATTATTGATAACTACAAAAAATCTATTATTGAAACCTCTGTCAAAAAATTTTACACGACTATGAACCAAGCAATTATCCTTTCAGAACGTGAAAATGGCGACAGGCACGAATGGACTAGGATAAATAAGACACTTGATAATGAACCGTTTTGGGATAAGTATTTTGATAAATACGTAACAACCGAACGCATGAAAACACTTGACGGGAAAAATACGATATTTATATTTCCAGACGGAAGCGGAGTTCGATTTAACGCGTCTGACGTTTACTTTTGCATAAAAGCAAAATACTTAAACAACTATGCAAATTACGAAAAATCTGCACAATGTATGATTTTTGGATTTTACCCAAATTGGACATCTCCAGGTGGAGCCTGTGTTGTTTCAAACTACAAAGACAAAGGGATAGAACCATACATACAAGCTTATGTAAACTGCAACCGAATTAATGAAACTAAATACTTATGCGAAGAAAAGAAATACTACGCAAAAGCATTACAAAGCAACAATTGGAAATTTCCAAAAGGTTGCAAACTTCAACAATCAAAAAGACTTTATTGAACTTAATATAATTTTGCAAGACGGAACAAATAATCGTCTTTGGCACTAGTTTTAAAGCCCATTGGAATAAAGTTTTCTTTGTATCTTTCAACTGCATACCTATCAGTCATACCGGAAATGTAATCTGTGACAATACGCTCGATTTTAGTCTCTTCACAAACAGGTTTTAGCATATCGCAATACAACAAGAAAAGTTCTTTAATCACATTTCGAGCTTTTTTCTCTTCAAGCTTAGCCGGCGATGCTTCTTCATATACATTTTCAAACATCCACTGACGTAGTTTTGTTGTGTAATGCCAACCTTCCTCACTCATTGAAACTTCTTGCTTGCCAATTGAATTTACCACAATCTCGCTAATCATTTTACTTAAGCGTTTACTTTGAATTGATGAAAAATATTCAATACAATCCTTTGGCAAATCACTTTCCACAATGATTCCGGCTCTTATTGAATCCTCAATATCGTGATTTATATAAGCGATTTTATCGGCAAGTTGAACGATTTGCGCCTCAGGAGTTTTGGGAATGTAGCCCCAAGTATGGGTCAAAATTCCGTCAATTGTTTCTTGACATAAATTCAAATCTTCCAAAACTTCAACAACTCTAACGCTTTGGATATTATGATGAAATCCACCTTTTACCAATTCGTTCAAAACACTTTCTCCGCAATGCCCAAAAGGTGTGTGTCCCAAATCGTGTCCCAATGAAATAGCTTCAACCAAATCTTCATTAAAATCTAGTGCACGCGCAATAGAACGTCCAATTTGCGAAACTTCCAACGTATGAGTCAAACGAGTTCTAAAATGATCATCAAACGGGGACAAAAAGACTTGTGTCTTATGTTTCAAACGTCTGAATGCCTTTGAATGCAAAATTCTATCTCTATCACGTTGAAATTCCGTACGCATAGGACAAGGTTCAATCTTCTTCTTTCTTCCTTTGGTAAAACGGCTTTTAGTAGCAAATTCACTTAAATTATCTATTTCGCGTTGTTCTAATTTATATCTTATTGTATTTTCAGTTGTCTCCATTATTTTATCCTTTTTCTATGATTGTAGCAAAAATAAATCTATTGTTTATACTTTATCTGATTGAGGTTTTAGGAAATCTTTGGGACGAAAAGATACATCTAGCGAGTATTTTTTCCTCAAATCATCGACAAAAACACCAATTTTATTAATTACCCAGCCTGAAGCCAAACCAAAGAACATAGCTTTACCACCTGAAATCAATTTTGCGGTACAGAATAAAGATGTTGCGATAGCCCCAATTGCCGGAATTCCATATTTTAAGGACGCTGAAATCCTTTCATCTTTGTTATCTGATTTGCTCACGTAATAACCAACTGCACCAACTGTCGTCAAAATAGACAATACATCTGTTGGGGCGGCTCCAAGCTTCAAATCCCTTGCCTTGTCTACATATTGCACAGTTTCAATTTCAATAGACTTATCGAGAGATTTCACAGCCTTAGCGACCTCTGCTTTAAGTTTCAAATATTTATCACGAGGCAACAATGCCTTGTAAGTTGTCAAAATTTCTTCCAACTCACCTTTTGAGTTATTACTGATTACTTTTTCAATTTTTGAAACAAATTCTACAACTGATTTCAGAGCATCATCATCATATTTTTGTTCAGTTGCAACAGTTCTAAAACTGTCTACCAATTTTTTCAAATTTTGCGAAATTTCTTTACATAAATCCGCACGCTCTGTTGCCTCTTGCGCACCTGATAATTTTTTATATTTTGTTAGACCAGAGCGAATTGAATTCAAAACTTCATTTGTAGCCAAATCAGAAGGATTTACGAGTTTTTGTAATTCATCAACAAATCCGCTCGAAACCTTATAACTATCTGAAATATTATGAGAAATTAACCTTCTCAAAGCACTTGTGTCTGCGGCAAGTTTGTTTTTAGCAGGTTGCATATAGGTTTCTGCGATATAACTTTGCCACATATCTTTGGTTCGAAAGTTTTTGATATCACTCAAACTTGCATTCCAAAAATATTCAAACAAACCGTCTGTAGCCTTATTCACCTCTTTAAGTCTTTCTGTTCGTGCATTTATACCAAAACCGTTTTCCAAATTTCTATTTACAGAAGCTATTTTAGTATTCAATGAGTTTACAGCATTGGCTACCACAGTATCAGACGGCTTTGACCTCAAAATTTCTTCATTTATAGAAGTAAAATACTCTGTCAAACGAGAAAATCTTTCTTGTGTCGACGCATAAGAAGAATTTACCGTACTGCGGCTGATTTTATTAAATCCTCTTGTAATTCCTTCATGAATTCTGCGGGTGAAGGTTCTTTGCCCGTCTTTTCCCCACATTAAGCGTTGACAAATTACATCTTTAAATGACGTAAAATTATTGATGCTTTCCGTTTTTCCAAGAAAAGATTCGATTTTTGCTAAGGCATACCTATAAAAGTTTTGGTATTTTCCACCTTTTGCAATCTTTTGCTCTAACATAACACGCCACTTGTTTAAATACTTTGTTGCACCTTTGTTTAAACGGCCACTAAATATTGCAAGTGTTCCAAAACCAACCGCAAGAGCAGATAGCGTAATAGTTGTTCCCAGTTTATGACTCTTCTCTTTTTTGACTTCTTCTTGAGTTTTTTCATCAATTGGCACGCTGATATAATAGCCATTTTGAGGCTGTTTAAAATCGCTAAATGCACCGTTTTTCATGGCATTTGTTGTATAAACAGAATTTATCATACGCTACCTGTTTATATAAACGTTAATACAACGAGTTTTTTGACGATTTTTAAAGTTTTATTAAGCACGTAACGAACTATCGATTACTTTGGCAACTTCAACCGACGAAATTTTATCAGAAAGCAACGCTTTCACATCACCCAAATCCTTAATGTTTTGTCGTCTATAATCGTTGTCATAAAGCAATTTTTCAATCTCGTAAGAGATTTTAGAAACATTCACATCGCCTTGAATAATCTCAGGCACAATCGATTTGTCCGCAATTATATTTGGTAAAGAAACTCGTTTTATACATCTTACAACCAAATAAATCAGATAAAAAAGCCAAGGTCCACGATATGCTATAATCATCGGAGTTTGATAAAGGCAAGCCTCCAATGCAACCGTTCCTGATGCCAATATCAATGCATCAGACACACTTAACAACGCTTGATTTTCGCCTTTTATAACCGGAAAATCCGTTTTTTGTAAATACTTGTCATAAACACTATCAGACAAATTCGGAGCATGTGAAATGCAAAATTGTAAATCTGGGTGTTGTTTTTGCAAATTTTGAGCAGTTTTAACAAACACTTTCATCAAAAATTTAAGCTCAAACTCTCTTGACCCAGGGAAAATTGCCACTAATTTTTTATTTTTATCAAAACCATGTTTTTCAAAAAATTTATCTTTATCAACCTTTTCAGGTAACTGTGAAACAAGCGGGTGCCCACAATAATGAGTCTTGATACCATAACTTTCATACATTGTTTTTTCAAACGGGAAAATACAAAGAACTTCATCAATATTTTTCTTTATAGTGTTAATTCGCCATTTGCGACTAGCCCAAACCTGTGGTGGAATATAGTATAGAGTTTTTATGCCTGCACGTTTCAAAAATTTTGAAATGTTTAGATTAAAAACACCATAGTCAATCAAAAGCACTAAATCAGGTTTATATTCCTTTGTTAAATAATCAACAATTCGTTTTCCTAACAAAAAATGATCAGTGATTATCTTCAATGAAAGTCCGACTGCTCCCATTTTCTTTTGATCTGAAAACAATTTAACACCGGCATTCTTTAGATTTTCGCCACCAACACCTTCTATCTCAACGTCGGGATTAATCTGTTTTAACGCCTTAACAACGTGAGATGCGTGTATATCTCCGGAATATTCACCTGTAATTATAAAAACTTTTTTCATACTACACTGCCAAAATTACGATACCGTGTCTGTCAGCATATTCAACAACTTTTTCTTGATCAACAATAATTGTCTCATTTGCTTCAACAGCAATCAAATCTGCCTTATATTTATGCATTGTTCTCAACGTTCTCAATCCGATTGCCGGAATATCAAATCTCTTGTCCTGAAATGGCTTAGAAACTTTAACCACAACTGCATTACGCTTCGCAAACTTAGCACCACGTTTAATACACATGTCAGTTCCTTCAATTGCTTCAACTGCCATAATCATTTTGTCTTTAATTACAACAGATTGACCGACATCAACTTTTCCCATCTCTTTTGCGAGCCAAAAACCGTAGTTTACGTCTTCCATCTGTTGTTCTGTTGGTTTTAGTTTGCCCAAAACTCCTGATGGAATCATTAAATTTTTAATAAAAATAGTTTGATCTAAAACAGAAATATTATGCTTTTCAAACTCTTTTACAATTAAAAGCATTACTTCATCATCGTTCAATCGTTTTACAGATTTTAAAATTTCAATAGCTCTTTTATCAAATTTATGAAGTTGTAAAAGTACACGTTTATGCACTTTTCCTAAAAAAGTAACCTGTTTAATCTCTTCTTCTGTAAAGATTTTTTCGATTTTTGTCATCTCACCGGGGTGGCAAGAATAAACTTTTGAACAATATTTTTTCAATTCTTTCAAATTGTCGTTAGCCAAAGAAACACAAATAACCTCAAAGCCATTTTCTTTTGCATGCCGAGCCATCTCAACAGGAAGAATTCCATCTCCTGCTATTAAACCTTGTTTATTTTCCAACATTATAGACATTTATTTTCCTCTTTTACTTGATTATATCACAATTATTTTTTTAGCGAATTTATCTCATCAACTTGCTCTTGTTTAAACAACACAGCCCCGCCCATCATTTTGGTATTAAACACAATCTGAGCATAACTTTCTGCAAGTTCCAACTTTAAAAAAGCATCTTTTATAGTTTTGTCACCAACAACAAAACCATGATTTGCCATCAATATAGCATCATAATCTTTAAAATACTTAGCTGTTTTTTCAACCAAATCCATTGATCCTGGAAGTCCGTACTCTGCAAGCGGAATTTGTCCGAAATAAAAAACATTCTCTGCCATAATAGGCTCGTCCAATGCTATTTTGCAACACGCAAACGAACTCAAAAAAACAGGGTGAACGTGTATTATATAATTCATATCAGGTCTTTGTTTATAAAATTCCACATGTAACATCTTTTCAGATGATGGCTTCTTACCTTCTTCCAACGACTTCCCGTCAAAATCCATCAAAACAAGATCATCTTCTGATAAATATCCATTTGACGACCCTGAAGTTGTAATCAATATTTTGTCACCATATCGAGCAGAAAAGTTTCCTGAATACCCCGGGGTAAAATTCTTTACTCCGGCAAGTTTTCCATACTCAATTATTTCTTTTTTTAAATTATCTAATTTACTCATTATAACTGCTCTCTATTTGGATCCTCAATATCAATAACTTCCGCATACATCATTTTTTTGACAACAGGATTATTATCTGATGTATTATTTTCAACCTCATAAACCTTCAATTCCGGTTCCTCACGATTACTCTTGGCTAATCTGTCAGGGTTTTTAATAACCATTTTTTCGTAATCCAAAGATGATCCTTTGGTGTCCATAGCCAAAACAAATGAGAAATATGTCTGTTGTCTTACCCAGTCATAACCAATACTCAACTTGACATCATCTGGTCCAAATGCCAAGATAAACGAGTTTTCTTGGAACATATCATTGTTAGCCGGATTATTTCGGGCATCAGTTCTGATAACACCAGACCAAGCAACCGTCACGTATTTACATAATCTTAAAGATTCTCTGATAACAAACATAGAATGCCCATACCTAAATGCATCATACATTTGTAATGGAGAATTATCCTGATAAGCAGCCATAAAAAATCCAATGTCTTGCATCCAATTTTTTACCTGAGAATGAACAAAAGGACCTACTCTACCAACAAACTGAGTATCACCGGTACCATATAATGCTGCACTACCCTGCATTACCATAGAGAGATTCAATGCCATTCTGTTTTCAACGTCCTTATAATTGTATAAAGACTGTGCAATTTCAGCCATATATCTTGTTCTTGTCGTTCCAATATTAGATACATCAAAATGTTCGCCATGCCTGTTATAATCATTATTCTGCATATAACCGAAACTTGCACGATGCTTAAAATTCAAATCCAAACCTTTACCTATTGTAGATGGAATTACACCTCTATCATGGTAAATCAATTCTACACCATATTTGGGCATTCTAGGTCCGAACCACCATTCATTCATATACGAATTTGCACCATATTGCAAGTATAATTTATCATCTAAGAATTGCTTACCTCTTAAGATAAAAACATTTGCCGCAGAACCATAACCGAAATCAGTATAGTTCGTTGCACTGCGGTATTTAGCCATTCCACCGAATCCCAAGCCGCTTTTACTGTTAATAATTGGCAATAGTTTTAAAGTAGATCCATCTTGTAAAGGCGTATCAAATACAAAACCAGGACCTGCGAACATTCCTAAACGACCTCTTGAACCAAGTTCCGGATAGTTCGCATCAAAAAACTCGTGCTTTTTATTTGTATGAATTGTTAGCACCGGATAATTAAACAGGTGCGCATCTCCGGCATAAAATTGAGCTTTTTTAAGACTTATTACATCATTATATTTTTTTGCATTAATATCAACTTCTTTAGCCTTGATATTAATCGCAGTATCACCTGTACCATCAAAGATTTCAGACCTGTCATCTTCATCAAGTATCAGGCTGTTGAAATAGTTACCACCAATCATTCTTGTATGAAGATCTAAAATATAAGAATCTTTCGACTCAATTCGCCCATTGTACAACGTAATCTTGTCATCTGTCATTTCTGCATTTTTAGACGTCATTTCGACAACAGATTCTTTTGTTCGCATATTGTCTAAAAATGCATCTTCTTCATTCATATTAATTTGCAAAAAGTCTCCGAAAACACTCTTGCCGTCACGAATAACTTCAACTGTGCCATAAGCCTTTAAATTATTAGAAGCTTTGTTATAAATCATTTTATCTGCTTTTATCGTAACATTTTGAGGCGGGAAAACCAGAACAGGGTGCCCTGTTGCCGTAATATCAAACGTTTTATCATCATAATCAATATTATCAGCATCAAGAGTTACATCATTTTGAGTAACCTGCTGTTTTACACCGCCTTCAAGTTCCAGTGTATCATCAGATTTTTGGTCTTTTGAAACCTTCTTTTTATCAGCCTTTTTACTCGACTTTGTATCTGTTTGTGATTCTACATCAGAAGTTTTTGTCGGGTCAGAAAAATTGATATTCAATTCTCTATTAAGCTTTGCATTTTCCTCAGATTCTTCTTTTGCCTGTTCCTGTTTTTCTTTTTCAATAAGCTCTAATGTCTTCTTATATTTCCGTTCTCTTAACTTATTCGTCACCTTAATACGAGTTTTTTTGAAAAGAGGCATACCTCGAACAGGCTTCATAGTACTCCCTTCAACAACAGTAACATCAGGCATCTGAGCTCCAAATGGTGTTTCATAAAAACCATCATTAAACAATTCTTCCAACTCTTCTGAGCTACTCAAAGAACCGGTTGCCATAGCCGGTTGTACCATCGTTGATAATATTAAAGCTGTTATTAATAAATACTTTTTCAATTCTCTGCCTTCATTAAATATAATTCAACGGATTGTTAGGTTTTCCGTTAATTCTTACCTCAAAATGAACATGTGGCCCTGTACTGTAACCAGTTGTTCCTTCATATCCAACCACATCGCCCTTGTGTACAAATTGACCTTGTCCGACTTTTATTGATGACATGTGCGCATAAAGGGTTGTAGTCGGCTTTCCATTCACAACACCATGGTCTAATATTACAACTTTTCCATATCCACCATACCAACCGGAATAAATCACTTTACCGGAATTTGAAGCATGGACACTTCCATGATTTGGACCTGCAATATCAACACCTGAGTGAAACGTTCTACTATTAAATATCGGGTGAGTTCTCCAACCAAAAGGCGACGTAATCCGTCCACCAATCGGTCGCATAAAGCCGGTTGACGTAATTCTTACAGTTGAACCGCCTCTGTTTCTTGCAATCATGCTCTGAATACTTGCGGATTGCCTTGCAAGCTCTCTTTCCGCACGTTCATAAGTCTTTCTATCAGTCTTATATTTACTAATCATGCTCTGATTTATTGCAATTGCAGATTTAATATCTTTTTGTTGAGAATTAATCGCCTGAATTGATTGCGCTAAAGCTATCTTCTTAGCTTGAATATCTCTTTTCATAGCCGCAATTCGTTGAGATTTTGCTCGAACGGCCATAATCCTTGCATAATCTTTCTTCAAAACAATCTTTTCAAAATAAACGACGTCTAACAATGTATTCAAATCTTTTGCCGTCAAAATCAACTGGAACATGCCCGTTCTTTGATTTTTATAAACTTGCCTGATACGTTTACGCATATCAACATTTGCCTGATTAAACTCAGCAACAGACGCATTCAAATCTCTTTCCATCTGCGCTAATTGCACTTCAAGTGTAGAATACTTGTTCTTTGATTGCTGAAGATTATTTGACGTCTGTTCAAGCTTTTGTTGATTTTTATAAAGTTTATTCTTTTCAAGATGTTCCAACACTTTAAGACGCTTAATTTTCTCATGCGTAACTCTTTGCTTATGCTGAATTGTTTTTAGCTGATTAGCTTCAGCCATCAATCCCACATTCCCTATAAGCAAAGCCATTATAACTATGAAAAGTTTTTTTATAAATTTTCTCATATCTTCTATTTAACCATAAGAGGTAACAACATTAAGCCAACAGTCCATG
>ERZ1026882.500-NODE-500-length-21393-cov-99.645843_pt1 | contig 21393 bp, 8 predicted proteins | sample MGYA00380171_ERZ1026882 | MGnify/ENA primary metagenome ERZ1026882 (study PRJEB33269, sample SAMEA4719807) | human gut metagenome | biome: human-associated habitat; feature: organic feature; material: feces | place: Cameroon | collected 2013-10 ...
GGGCTTCTGGGGAATTGAAATATCAACCATCTAAACACACACAAAGTATGATTAACTACAGCATTACCATGCGCTCAGTGAACAGTAACCTCCTTGAAATCAATCAGGCTAAATCACGTATCAACCAAGCGGCGACAATAAGGGCAACACTGGACAGGACGGCGATGGAGACTACGAATTGAAGTAACCTCATGTGAAACACACAAAATATTTAGTTTAACCATTTAAAATCGAATCAAAATGAGTAAGATGAAAGCAGACACATGGAAGACCATTCTTCAAATTACTAAGAAATGCCTATAATACCTCCTCATATAACAAAAAGATGGGGTCCAGTCTCACGACTCACCCCATCTATACTCATATATACGAAAAATTATATGCAATATAATTGTTTTATTATTATTTCATCGCAATCTTTATAGAATCCTTACCTACTTTGGCAATCACTAACGATTCGTTTACGGCATAAGAAGCTGAGCCATTCGCAGCAACCGAAGAACCGAGATACTTGCCGTCAGTAGCATAGAACTTCACCACTTCGCCATTATCAAGTCCAGAGAGAGTAACAATACCATCATGGGCAGAAGCCACAACACCACGTGTTTTTACCATATTGATGTTAGTACCAGTATCCAAGTTTGCATTAATCCAATACAGAGTTGCCTCCGCCTTATCAGATGCTTTATATCCATCTGCTGTAGCATAAACAGAAATATTATAGGCAGCAGAAAGAGATACTTCTCCATTTTCGCTCAGCGCATCAGATGTTATATCTGTATCAGTTATTGTATAATGATACTTTACTCCTGTTGTTTCGCAAGCGAACATCAACTTGCCTGATTCGTAAGAGATAGATGGTATAGAGCATTGAGTAACTGGCTTGCTATCTTCTCCTGTTTCGTCTGGATTCCAGGCATAGATATATTGATAATCAGATCCAAAAGCACTTTTATAATCCTGAAGGTATTCTTCAGGAACCTTGATTATACATGTCGTTGGTATATATAAGTCTGCGTAATCTGATTTACAATATTTACCTTCAAAATATACAGTTTCCAGATTTAAACAACCCCCAAAGCAAGAACTACCCAATGAAGTAACAGATGAAGGAATGGTGATAGAGGTTAAGCCACTGCAACCACCGAAACAACCATCACCCAATGAAGAAACAGATGAAGGGATGGTGATAGAGGTTAAGCCACTGCAATCAGAGAAGCAAGATCTACCCAATGAAGTAACAGATGAAGGGATGGTGATAGAGGTCAAGCCACTGCAACCTTCGAAGCAAGAAGCACTCAATGAAGTAACAGATGAAGGGATGGTGATAGAGGTCAAGCCACTGCAACGAAAGAAGCAAGACCAACCCAATGAAGTAACAGATGAAGGGATGGTGATAGAGGTTAATCCACTGCAATTAGAGAAGCAATCGTTACCCAATGAAGTAACAGATGAAGGGATGGTGATAGAGGTTAAGCCACTGCAACAATAGAAGCAAAAATCACCCAATGAGGTAACAGATGAAGGGATGGTGATAGAGGTTAAGCCACTGCAACCAGAGAAGCAATCCCTACCCAATGAAGTAACTGATGAAGGGATGGTGATAGAGGTCAAGCCACTGCAACCTTCGAAGCAAGAAGCACACAATGAGGCAACAACATACTCTACCCCATCATTACACTTAACCTTCTCTGGAATAATAATATCACCAGAATATTTACCATCAGTTTTAGGCACAAGTGTAGCTGTCTTCGTATCAGAATCCAACAAATAACGAAAGCCATCAATCACCTCAAATTTTGCTTCTTGTGCCATCGCACTACTCGTAGTCATGAGCATCAGAACTACCAACATAACAAAGCCTTTAAAAAGACTACTGGTTCCGCTTTTACAATCTAAGAACCCTTTTCTTAAAGTAAAATCTTTCATAATCTTCTCTATTTAAATCTTTTCTCCGCAAAAATACAACTTTATTATTTAACCCACAAGAATTTATGGTAAAAATCAAAAATATCATGAAAATCTTTCACGTGTATTATGTTCTTCATATTGTACTTCGGTCATAATGGTCAAAGGCATTTCTGGTCAAAATCATTGAATGTATTAATAAGTAATGGCTATAAAACCTATTTATCATCGAGTCATTGGCATAGCGAACGAAAGGGAGACATAGGCTCATGCCGAGCATACTAAAAAAGGAGGGCGTGTCATGGACTTATGACACACTCTCCTTTTAATTTATATCAAAATTATTAAACTACATTATTTGATCATAACCTTCTTGGTCTTACCATCGCTTGTTTTCACGATATTCAAGCCCTTTTGTAATTTTTCTATCTTTCGACCACTTGCATCAAAGTACTGTGCTTCATTGTCTGCATCAACTGTCACATCCTTGATGCCTGTTGTAGAAGTGATGATGATGCCTCCACGGCTAGCATCATATCGCCAAGTATAACCATCAGGCAAGATTATCTGAATCTTCTTGATGTCATCAGAAGTCAAGACATAACCATTTCCACCCAAGATTATCGGAGTATCAAGCACAATGTCCGTGATATTGATATGGATGCGGATGATGATGTTCAACTTAGCGATAATGTAGATTCTACCACTTGCACCATTATAGATATAGTCATAGGCATAACCATCACCACCGAGATAGAGATTACCACCATTATAGATAGTCCCCTTGCCACCTGTGCCGAATGTACCTCCTGAGATTGTGGTATTACCACCCTTGCCATTCCAATAGACATAACCGCCGATGCCAGAGCCGCCACCAATGAATGTTCCACCAGAGATTGTTGTCGTACCACCATTATAGTAGCCGCCAGAGATAGTGCCACCGCTGATAGTTGTTGTACCTGATGGGTAAGTGTAGCCACCATACTTCGTACCACCGATGTTTCCACCATAGATATATGTTTCGCCATAGCCGTGGAAGCCAAACTCACCACCACTGATAGTTCCTCCGTGATATTCAAAGATACCACCGTCTTCAACATAGAAAAACTCTTTGGTAATGTCTGTGCCAGAGCCATTTCCACCCTTCCAGATTACTCGACCGCCAGAGAGTATACGGATGAGACGAATAAGGCGAGTGATGTTGATATTAATGTCGATGATGAGAGTACCCTCTACATAGATGTAACCAGAACCTGTATTTGACAGATTAAGATTTGTCAAGGTCAAGGTTGTATATTTCTTAATGGTAAAACTACCAGAGCCTTTGAGCACAAAGTCTTTATTGGTTCCATCTCCTTTGTCACCATTAATAAACCATTGCAAATCATCGTCTGCATTACCACTTCCTATACCTACAGGATCATTTATCACACATCCACCAGAAGGCAAATCTATTGTCTTAGGGTCTTCCTCTGTACCTTTCTCGTTTCCACTACCACCTCCATTTATCCAATGTTGCAAATCATCTTCATCATACACTTTTTTACGAATAGAGACTGTCTTTGCCTTTTCGTTATAGTAGATTTCACGGTCATCTGGAATATTAATGAACTTGTAATACTTATATTCCGATGGATCTACATTTGACATAAATGCTTTTTCAAGAGTAAAGTTACTCCAATCGCCATCAATAGTCAAGACGTTGGTTGTCGCAACTTTATTTTCAAAAGTATGTAATGTAGCATTAGCACACAAATAAACAGCCAGTGGAGCAAAGCGAGACATATAAAGCGCTTCACGAACCTCAATCTGATTTTTTCCGCCAACAAAATTACCTGTAGAGAACGCATCTTGTGAACCTAATGAAACACAAGTTCCCTTAGTGTCGATACATTTAATCGTAGATTTATTATCAATGTATAACCTACGGCAATCTACTACGGTATTAGAACCTTTTACACTCGAACCATAATAAAGACAAACGACTTTTGCCTTAATTGCGGTAGTACTACTTTCAATACTACCTCCATATATATAAGCAACCCCTAGTTCTCTTTCACCATCAACAGCTGTTACCGATGTTTTATAATCTCCAGAATAATAGAAGAAACATGCTTCACCTTTATTTTCCCCCAAATGTACAAGAGAAATATTATTGTTACTACTAATATTATTGAATGTCACATTTTGTCCAATAGACAAATATGAATTTCCACCATAAGCTGCCAATCCAAAATACCAATTAAAAACCACATTATTGACACCATAAACATTATTGTTACAATCTAAAGTAATATTCTGTAAAGACAGCATTGCACTATTACTTACATAAAATGCATAATGGTCTCTTATCCCATTTGTAAATTTCAACGAGCCACCTTTTAAAACTGCATAACACTTAGTTGGAACTGTAATCATCTTATCTATATCAATACCAGCATCTGCTATCATAACAGTATCAGGTTTACTATATGTACCAGTTCCATTAGCAGCAATTTCATTAAGTCGTGCTTGAAGTTCATCAGAAGAAGCTATGGCTGTTTTACGAACCTTAGCTTGATTTCCGTCTAAATATATTTCATAATCATCAGCACCTCCACCCACAAAATTAAACTTCATATACTTCACATCATTGGAATTCAACTGATAGTTATAGCCTTCTGCAATAACCAAATCAGGATTATTCTTATATTTTGCAAAGCTTACATAATTATCAGGATTTCCTTTTATTGAGGATATGTATTTTAAATGTGCTTCTTTATTGGAATTTGTCACATAACTTATAAATTTATTTAATCGAGCAGATTTAGCATTAAACAAAATATTAGCTTCACAGTTAGTTGCATAGATGCTATAAACATATCCCCCTAACAATGATACATCATCTTTAGAATTATTAGTTAAAATTTGTCCATACACATATCCTGCTTCTATTTTAATATTGTTACTTAACGTAGTTCCTTCCTGCGTCTTCAGTAAAGTTGTATACAAAACAACACCTTTAAAAGGATAAGCTTCCAATGTTCCTCCATTTATAATAAATGAAGCACCATTTAATTCAACAATACCACCAGTCCGATAATTACTATCTGTATTATTACCAGGTTTTAGTATAGCTGTAGAAGCCAATTCAACTGTTGATGATTTTGAAACTTTCAAAAGCAAACCACTAAAAGAATCTGCAGCTGTCAACGTACCATTGGTAAAACGATAAGATTTACCGGTACTAATCTCCAACGTCTTGGTACGTGTGGTCGCTGTAAACTTCGAGAGGTCAACCTCTATCACATCACTTGCTCTTGTCAATGTTGAGGAAGAGTTATTGATAAACTCCTGTAAGTCATCATTTTCTCCTGCTGCCATCACGACATTAGGAAGCCATACCATCAGCAACGCCAATAGCATACTTCTCCATAATTTTGTAAAATTACTCATAAAATAAAGTCAATAAAAAAGGCGGAACCGTTCGTGGCTTGTCTCAACACGGCTACCGCCAAGTGGCCTTACACAACACAAGCACAGAACGGCTCACGCCTAAAGAGGCATGAACCTTACCCTGCTGCTTGTCCTCGTTGTGTGAATATTGGCGGTATTCTGTTGAGGAGAACAAGAGCTAAAAGCTCAATATTTTAAATATCTTATTTCAAGTCAAAAACGAAACACCTTTTGGGTTAATAATAAATTATCAAAGGCTAGGCTCTGAGAGCCGACACCCAACTCTTACTAAGTATTCCGTCGCTATTTCTGTCTGTTTCTTAAATCTATAATTTTATTGTTAAACATCAAATTGACTAACACTGTCGGCAAAGATAATCAAAATCATAGACAACACCAAACTTTTGCTCAAAAATTTAGCAAAATAGTAATAGCTTGATTTTAAAACTTCACCTTACATACATCGCATAAATACATCGATATACCTGTTAAACAAGTTAACTACCATATAAGCATAAATCTCTACAATTGCTTCAAACTTTTTCATCCATTAAAAATTCTAGTAAACCTATGGTTATAATACCATTCTCTTCTCTCCATGGTTTGATGGCATCTTTCACCACAATAATCTTCAAGAATGAATCTGTGAATTTTAGAAGAGAAGCTATTTCTTGTTTACGTTTCTACTCGTCTGGTAATGCCAAGGCAGACAGTATGTTATATCACAGGCTACCTTCGTTGATTACAAAGTCAACCTCTATTTGTTTGCGCTACCATTTACCATCTCTATCTACAAAACGCTATCACATAGACATCCGCATTATCAATTTCAACAGACTATTCAGAACCTTTTCAAAACGAGGAACGAGCTGCACTTCATACAAATGAATATAATACAAATCGCTATCCATCATCCCAACCTTAATGTTCTTGTAAAACACAAGAGGATTACGCAATTTTACATTTCAATATCATCCAGTGCTATCCGAATAAACAATCATCCGCAACACCTGTCACTATCAAGTACTGCCGAAAGAGGGTAAAAAGCAAATACGACTTGCCCAAACGCCTAATAACCGTTATTATTTTTATCAACCCATTTAGTTTCATCTATGAGTTGCTGTAAATAGAAGTTTTTATCTGCATTTTCTATCTTTACGAAGATCTTTTGGCAATATTGCCACTTTTTCTTCACAGAACGTTAGTTTTATTTATTATCATACACAAGAAAACAAGATAAATCCTGCAATAAAAGACATCCTTTGGACTTCAACTCCTTTTGCTGCCGTATCCCCATATAATTAGCCTTATCAAGTTGCTTTGCATTGAGGCAGAATCGAGTAGGAGGAAAACGAAGTGGGTTTTCTCCTACTTTCGTTTTCCGACCTCTCACACCACCGTACGTGCGGTTCCGCATACGGCGGTTCCTGTTTTGGGTGCCATTCGATGTATGAACCCATCAATGTAGCATAGCCTGCCATGCTCAACTTTTTGTTGGTTATAGCACGGTTTAGTATATAACTGCCAGCTATGCGCCAATAACCCAAACGACTATTGCCCCACATGTAAGCTTGGTATTTGTCAATACCGCACTTTACCAAGTTGGCAATTCTCGTTTTCACCCTCTTCCACGACTTCCATATACACATACGTAGCCGTCGCCTTAGCCACTCGTCCGTTTTCATGAGGAAACGTTTCATGTTTGCCGCCGGCTTCTTTCAGATTCCACCTCGCAGTGGTCACCCTTGCTATTGGCTATACAATTCCCGCTATTAGGGCTTGTTAGGGACTTGCACCCATTAGAATAAGCTCATGCCGAGCATACTAAATAAGGAGGGCGTGTCATGGACTTATGACACACTCTCCTTTTAATTTATATCAAAATTATTAAACTACATTATTTGATCATAACCTTCTTGGTCTTACCATCGCTTGTTTTCACGATATTCAAGCCCTTTTGTAATTTTTCTATCTTTCGACCACTTGCATCAAAGTACTGTGCTTCATTGTCTGCATCAACTGTCACATCCTTGATGCCTGTTGTAGAAGTGATGATGATGCCACCACGACTAGCATCATATCGCCAAGTATAGCCATCAGGCAAGATAATCTGAATTTTCTTGATGTCCTCGGCTGTCAAAACATAATCACTTCCACCCAAGATAATTGGAGTATCAAGAACGATGTCCGTAATATTGATATGAATGCGAATGATGATATTCAACTTGCCAATGATATAGATTCTACCGCTTGCACCATTGTAGATGTAATCGTAGGTGTAGCCATTGCCACCAAGATAGAGGTTACCACAATTATAGATGGTTCCATTGCCACTTGTGCCAAATGTACCGCCAGTAATAGTTGTCGTACCACCCTTGCCATTCCAATAGACATAATCACCGATGCCAGAGCCGCCTCCGATGAATGTACCACCAGAGATAATGGTCTTACCACCGTTGTAGTAGCCGCCAGAAACTGTACCACCGAAGATAGTCGTAGTACCAAAAGAGTAAGTATAACCACCATAATTGGTACCACTGATGTTTCCACCATAGATATACAATATTCCATCATTATGGAAACCATATTCTCCACCACTAATTGTACCTTCACTATATTCAAAGGCACCACCATCTTCAATATAGAAAAACTCCTGTGTAATCTCTGTGCCCAAACCATTACCACCTTTCCAGATTACACGACCACCAGGAAGAACACGGACAAGGCGAATGAGGCGAACAATGTTAATATTGACGTCAATGACGAGAGTACCCTCAACATAAATATAACCAGACCCAGTATTTGACAAATTGAGATTTGTCAAAGTCAAGGTTGTATATTTCTTAATGGTAAAACTACCTGAACCTTTGAGAACAAAGTCTTTATTGGTTCCATCACCTTTGGCACCATTAATAAACCATTGCAAATCATCGTCTGGGCTTCCACTTCCCATACTTACAGGGTCATTAATCACACAACCACCAGAAGGTAAATCTATGTTTTTAGGGTCTTCTTCTGTTCCTTTTTCATTGTCATTTCCACCACCATTAATCCAGTTTTGCAAATCATCTTCATCATATACTTTCTTACGAATAGAGACTGTCTTTGCCTTTTCGTTATAGTAAATCTCACGGTCATCTGGGATATTAATGAACTGGTAGTACTTATATTCAGATGGAGCTACATTTGACATAAATGCTTTTTCAAGAGTAAAATTACTCCAATCGCCATCAATTGTCAGGGTATTGGTTGTAGCTGTCTTATCCACAAAAGTTCGTAATATAGCATCAGCCAACAAATAAACTGTCAAAGGAGCAAAACGAGACATAATCAGTGCTTCACGAACCTCTATCTGATTTTTACCACCCACAAAGTTACCTGTAGAGAAAGCATCTTGTGAACCTAACGAAACGCAAGTACCCTTAGCATCGGTACATTTTATCGTAGATTTATCATCTGTATAAAGCCATTGGCATCCAACAACGGTATTTGAACCAACTACTGTTGCACCATTTTTAACAGCAACTACTTTAGCTAATATTGCAGAAGAATTACTTTCGATATTTCCTCCTAACATATTCACTGTACCATAATAATCACTATTTACTGCTCCAGTTACTGCCGTTTTTGCAGAGAAGAAATTACCAGACTTATAAGTAAGTGAACCTCCATTTTGAATATTTATCAAGCCAACATTACTATTTGGGGTCTGATTCTTAAACACGACATTATTACCAATCGTCAAGTTTCCACCCAAAGATATGAAATAATCATCCGCAAGCCATGTTCCAGTCGTAATGCAATTAAAAGAGATATTCTCAAATGTCAAACTTGAAGACTTGCTTAACCCAAAGACTGCATGCCCAAACACATAAGTATTAGAAAATCCAATTGGGCCACCTGTTATAAGGGCATGACATTTTTCTGGAACAGTGATGTATTTACCAATAGTAATACCAGCTGCAGCAATTTCTACAGTTTCTGGATTTGCCTCAGTTGCCGTACCTTTTGCAGCAATTGCATTAAGTCTAGCTTGTAAATCATCAGCAGTATTTATAACTCCTTCTCCTTTTTTACGAAATTTTGCCTGGTTGTTTTCTAGATAAATCTCATAATCCTTATCATATTTATTATTACCTAAATATACACGATACTGAATCTTTGCAATATCAGCTGACGTAAGTTGATATTTTTCTGTACCTTCTGCAAGGATATTGTCAGTATTAAGTGAAGTCTGACTATCTTGAAATTTCAAGTTTTTATTTAATACAGAAGTAACTATTACATGAGTTCTCTTTTCTCCATCTATGTAATTTACAAATTCATTAACCTCAGCCTTACCATTATAGGCTATTTTATTTCCATATCTTCGGCTTATGACATAAACAAGATTGCCACCATTTATATGTATATCATCGTTAGAACTCCAACTATCAATATGCCCTCCAATTTTTCCTGAATTTATATAAATCACATTTGAAGGATTATCAGAATTACTTCCAATCAATTCAGGCTGAATAGAATGTTTTCCATCAGAAGTCTTATAACAATTTATCGTACCGCCCGTCAGATAAAAGATTGCACCATTCAATCCAACTAACCTATTAGTCAATTCATTATAAGCAGTCAATGTCCTTGGTTGCATAATAGCACCAGTAGCCCAATACACAGTAGAGTTGTTAGAAATAGATAACAACTGTTCCTTAAAAGTACTCGCGGCAGTCAATGTACCATTGATAAAGCGGTAAGTCTTACCTGTACTAATCTCCAAAGTCTTGGTACGTGTAGTTGCTGTAAACTGTGAGAGGTCAACCTCAATCACATCATTTGCACGTGTCAAAGTAGAGGCAGACTTAGTGATAAACTCCTGTAAGTCATCACTTTTTTCTGCTGCCATCACGACATTAGGAAGCCACACCATTAGCAACGCCAATAGTATACTTCGACATAAATTAGTAAAACTATTCATAAAATAAAGTCAATAAAAAAAGGCGGAACCGTTCGTGGCTTGTCTCAACACGGCTACCGCCAAGTGGCCTTACACAACACAAGCACAGAACGGCTCACGCCTAAAGAGGCATGAACCTTACCCTGCTGCTTGTCCTCGTTGTGTGAATATTGGCGGTATTCTGTTGAGGAGAACAAGAGCTAAAAGCTCAATATTTTAAATATCTTATTTCAAGTCAAAAACGAAACACCTTTTGGGTTAATAATAAATTATCAAAGGCTAGGCTCTGAGAGCCGACACCCAACTCTTACTAAGTATTCCGTCGCTATTTCTGTCTGTTTCTTAAATCTATAATTTTATTGTTAAACATCAAATTGACTAACACTGTCGGCAAAGATAATCAAAATCATAGACAACACCAAACTTTTGCTCAAAAATTTAGCAAAATAGTAATAGCTTGATTTTAAAACTTCACCTTACATACATCGCATAAATACATCGATATACCTGTTAAACAAGTTAACTACCATATAAGCATAAATCTCTACAATTGCTTCAAACTTTTTCATCCATTAAAAATTCTAGTAAACCTATGGTTATAATACCATTCTCTTCTCTCCATGGTTTGATGGCATCTTTCACCACAATAATCTTCAAGAATGAATCTGTGAATTTTAGAAGAGAAGCTATTTCTTGTTTACGTTTCTACTCGTCTGGTAATGCCAAGGCAGACAGTATGTTATATCACAGGCTACCTTCGTTGATTACAAAGTCAACCTCTATTTGTTTGCGCTACCATTTACCATCTCTATCTACAAAACGCTATCACATAGACATCCGCATTATCAATTTCAACAGACTATTCAGAACCTTTTCAAAACGAGGAACGAGCTGCACTTCATACAAATGAATATAATACAAATCGCTATCCATCATCCCAACCTTAATGTTCTTGTAAAACACAAGAGGATTACGCAATTTTACATTTCAATATCATCCAGTGCTATCCGAATAAACAATCATCCGCAACACCTGTCACTATCAAGTACTGCCGAAAGAGGGTAAAAAGCAAATACGACTTGCCCAAACGCCTAATAACCGTTATTATTTTTATCAACCCATTTAGTTTCATCTATGAGTTGCTGTAAATAGAAGTTTTTATCTGCATTTTCTATCTTTACGAAGATCTTTTGGCAATATTGCCACTTTTTCTTCACAGAACGTTAGTTTTATTTATTATCATACACAAGAAAACAAGATAAATCCTGCAATAAAAGACATCCTTTGGACTTCAACTCCTTTTGCTGCCGTATCCCCATATAATTAGCCTTATCAAGTTGCTTTGCATTGAGGCAGAATCGAGTAGGAGGAAAACGAAGTGGGTTTTCTCCTACTTTCGTTTTCCGACCTCTCACACCACCGTACGTGCGGTTCCGCATACGGCGGTTCCTGTTTTGGGTGCCATTCGATGTATGAACCCATCAATGTAGCATAGCCTGCCATGCTCAACTTTTTGTTGGTTATAGCACGGTTTAGTATATAACTGCCAGCTATGCGCCAATAACCCAAACGACTATTGCCCCACATGTAAGCTTGGTATTTGTCAATACCGCACTTTACCAAGTTGGCAATTCTCGTTTTCACCCTCTTCCACGACTTCCATATACACATACGTAGCCGTCGCCTTAGCCACTCGTCCGTTTTCATGAGGAAACGTTTCATGTTTGCCGCCGGCTTCTTTCAGATTCCACCTCGCAGTGGTCACCCTTGCTATTGGCTATACAATTCCCGCTATTAGGGCTTGTTAGGGACTTGCACCCATTAGAATAAGCTCATGCCGAGCATACTAAAAAAGGGAGGCAAACCTCATCTCAAGGTCTGGCCTCCCACCACTTACTTATAGTTAAAAAATAACCGATAATATATCCGGGAATTATCGAGTCAGGAACTTATCTACCTGAGCTGCAATCTTTCTACCGCTTGCCATAGCTCTTACTACCAGAGAAGCTCCGTTTGCTGCATCACCTGCCACGAAGACATTCTCTGCAAACTCAGGCTGCTGTGGCTTCAGGAAGCCCATGGCCAAGAATACAGCCTCTGCCTTGATGATTTCTGGCTCTCCAGCTTCTACCATCAATGGGCGACCGCCCTCTGGGTTTGGCTTCCAATCGATAGGCTGAACCTTCACACCCGTCAACTTTCCATTCTTGCCGAGGAACTCCAATGAGTTGATGTTCCAGCGACGTGTACATCCTTCCTCATGACTGGATGTAGTCTTCAGTGTGCGAGGCCAGTTTGGCCAAGGATTCTTTGGATCCTCAGGACCCTCTACTGGCTTAGGCATGATCTCAATCTGAGTTACACTCTTGCAACCCTGACGATGAGCCGTACCGATACAGTCGGAACCTGTATCACCACCACCGATGACCAATACATCCTTGCCCTTGCAGTTGACCAGTTCGTCCTTAGAGAACTCCATGCCTGCAAGGACTCGGTTCTGCTGAGAGAGGAGTTCGAGGGCGAAATAAACACCCTTCAATTCTCGTCCAGGAATCTTCAGGTCGCGGGCTGTAGGAGTACCCGTAGATACCACGTAGGCATCAAAGCCCTCTGGCAACTTGGTGACATCTATCTGCTGATTGTATTTGAACTCGATGCCTTCCTCTTCGAGAAGACGGAGGCGGCGGTCGATGATACTCTTGTTGAGCTTGAAGTTTGGAATACCATAGCGCAACAAGCCACCAGCATTCTCACGTGCCTCAAAGACTGTTACCTTATATCCCTTGTGGTTCAACTGATTGGCAGCTACCAATCCTGCAGGACCGGCACCGATGACTGCCACGGTCTTGCCATTACGCTCTGGAATCTCAACATGCACATAATCCTCAGAGAAAGCGTGCTCCACAATGGCGCACTCATCCTCACGGTTGGTGGTTGGTTCATGGTCCATGAGATTCAAGATACAAGCCTTCTCACAGAGTGCAGGACAGATGCGTCCTGTGAACTCTGGGAAGTCGTTGGTGGAATTGAGGAGTCGGTAAGCCAACTCCCAGTCGCCCTTGTAGAGGGCATCGTTCCACTCCGGTGCCTTGTTGCCCAATGGACAAGCCCAGTGGCAGAAAGGCACACCACAATCCATGCAACGGGAAGCCTGCTGACGGCGGTCGTTGCTATTCAAAGTCTGTTCTACCTCGCTGAAATCGAGGATTCTATCGTGAATTGGTCTATAACCTGCTTCTTTGCGAGGTATAGTCAAAAATGCTTTTGGATTTCCCATCGTTTTAAAAGTAAAAGGGTAAAAAGGTAAAAAGGTAAAAAGAACATTCTTGCTTGCTGCTTGTTGCTATTTACTTAAACCTTATGTTACCTTTATTATTAATTTATTTGTTACACGCATTTTACCGGACTCAAGGAAAAGGAAAGGGGATAAGGTTCTTTTTACCTTTTTACCCTTTTACCTTTTTACCTTTAACTGAGACTCAAGGAAAAGGAAAGGGGCAAAGGAAAGGGGATAAGGCTCTTTTTACCTTTTTACCCTTTTACCTTTTTACCTTTATTAATAGTCTCGCTGCATATCCGCAATCTTCTGCTGCAACTTCTTTACCTGCTCTTCCTGGAGCACACGCTTGTATTCGATTGGCACTACCTGGATGAAATCCTCTACGTAGTGATTCCAGTCATCAAGCATGGTACGGGCGAGTTTACTGCCTGTGTAGAGATAATGCTGACGGATGAGCTCGTGCAACTCCTTGCGATAGGTGCTGTCCTCCACGAGGTTGATTTCCACCATATCCATATTACAGAAGTAATCGAAGTTGTGGTTCTTATCCCATACATAGGCTACACCACCACTCATACCTGCGGCAAAGTTGCGACCAGTCTCGCCAAGTACTACGACTCTACCACCTGTCATATATTCACAGCAGTGGTCGCCAGCACCCTCGATGACAGCTACAGCACCTGAGTTACGTACTCCGAAGCGCTCACCCACCTTACCGTTGATATACAGTTCACCACTTGTGGCACCATAGAGGCCGGTGTTACCTGCGATGATGTTATCCTCGGCAGAGAAATTACTGCGGATAGGAGGAAGGATGGAAATACGACCTCCTGAAAGTCCCTTTGCAAAATAGTCATTGGTCTCGCCTTCCAACTTGAAATCGACACCCTTTACCAAGAATGCTCCGAAGCTCTGACCTGCAGAACCCTTGAACTTCACATTCACTGTCTTGTCAGGAAGACCTGCCTCACCATATTTCTCAGCAATCATACCACTGAGCATCACACCGGCAGCACGATCGGTATTCTTGATGGCGAAGTCGAGGTTCACCTCCTCCTGATTTTCGATGGCACGCTGGGCACCACGAATCAGTTGCTGGTCGAGCACATTGTCGAGATCATGAATCTGCTCGGTAGTATGATAGAGTGAGCAATGACCTGTCTCACGATGCAAGAGACGTGTGAAGTCGAGCAAGTCTGCCTTCTCCTTGATGCTCTTAGCCACCTCTGGCTCTACGGCATCAGGACCTGTGGCAGGAACAATCTCCTCATCAGACTTGCGAACGATGAGTTCAGTATGACCGATGATATCATCCAAAGAGGTGTAACCCATCTCTGCCAAGTACTCACGAACCTCCTCGGCGAGGAAGCGGAAGTAATTGATGAGATATTTGTAACTGCCACGGAAGTGCGCACGGAGCTTAGGATCCTGTGTGGCAACACCCATAGGACAGGTATTCAAGTTACACTTACGCATCATCACACAACCCAAGACGATGAGGGCTGCAGTACCGAAACTGTATTCCTCTGCACCGAGCAAAGCCATGAGGATGATGTCACGACCGCTCTTCAACTGACCATCTACCTGGAGACGAACCTGTCCACGAAGGCCGTTCTTCACCAAAGTCTGCTGAGTCTCAGAAAGTCCGATTTCAGGAGAGATACCTGCGAAACGCATACTGGATGCAGGGCTGGCACCAGTACCACCCTCGGCACCAGAGATGACGATGAGGTCGGCCTTTGCCTTAGCCACACCGGCAGCGATAGTACCCACACCACTCTCAGCCACCAATTTGACAGAGATAGCAGCCTTAGGGTTCACATTCTTGAGGTCGAAGATGAGCTGAGCCAAATCCTCGATACTATAGATATCGTGATGAGGTGGAGGAGAAATCAAGCTGATGCCAGGGATAGAGTGACGGGTCTTGGCGATGACCTCGTTGACCTTGAAGCCAGGCAACTGACCACCCTCACCCGGTTTAGCACCCTGTGCCACCTTGATCTGGATTTCCTCTGCATTCACCAGATATTCTGTTGTCACACCGAATCGACCGGAAGCCACCTGCTTGGTCTTGCTGGAGAGGCTGATGCCATCCTGTGTAGAGTGGAATCGCTCGTTATCCTCACCACCTTCACCGGTATTGCTTCGAGCGCCGAGGGCATTCATGGCGAGTGCCATTGCCTCGTGAGCCTCCTTGGAGAGGGCACCGAAACTCATCGCACCCGTAACGAAGTGCTTCACAATTTCCTCTACTGGCTCTACCTTGTCGATAGAGATAGGATTCTTGCGGAAACTGAAGAAGTCGCGGATGAAGATAGGCTCCTGCTTATCGTCAACGAGATGTGTATATTTCTTGAAGAGATCGTAATCGCCCTTGCGTGTTGCGAGCTGCAGGGTAGCGATGGTCTCTGGGTTCCAAGCGTGCTTGATACCGTCCTTGCGGTAGTGGAACTGTCCCATGCTTGGCAGGAACTCGAGCTTCTTGGTCTCGAATGCCTTGTCGTGCAGGCGGATGGCATCACGGGCGATGGTCTCGAGTCCGATACCGCCGATGGTGCTCACCTCAGTTCCGAAGTAGCTCTTCAGGAGGCTCTCGCTCAAACCGATGCTCTCGAAGATCTTGGCACCACGGTAGCTTCGGATGGTAGAGATACCCATCTTAGCCATAATCTTGAACAAGCCCTTCTTCACAGCCTTGATATAGTTCTGCTCGGCTGTATGGTAATCCTCCTGAATCTTTCCCTTCTTTACGAGGTCGTCGAGGATGGCGTATGTCAAGTATGGACAGAGGGCTGATGCACCGTAACCCAACAAGAGGGCGGCATGCATTACCTCACGAATCTCACCGCTCTCTACGATGAGGGCAGTCTGCACACGCTTGCCGGCATCAATCAGATAATGGTGAACGGCACTTACTGCGAGCAGAGATGGGATTGCCGCATGAGTCTCATCCACACCACGGTCGGAGAGGATAATATAGTTGTAACCATCATCCACACTCTGTGCAGCCTGCTTGCAGAGTTCTTCCAGAGCCTCATGCAATCCTTCTTCACCCTTGGCGGTTTCAAAGAGCATGTGGAGTTTGACTGTATTGAATCCCTTGTAGCGGATATTCTGAAGGATATCGAGCTGGGTATTGGTCAGGATAGGATGTGGCAAGCGAACCATCTTGCAGTTGCTCTCGTCTGGATTCAGAATGCCGGAACCTACTCTACCGATATACTCGGTAAGACTCATCACGAGGTTCTCACGGATGGAGTCGATGGCAGGGTTGGTAACCTGTGCAAACTGCTGCCGGAAGTAGTTGAAGAAAATCTGTGGCTGGTCGGAAAGCACAGCAAGCGGAGTATCATTACCCATAGATGCAGTAGGTTCCTGACCCTTGGTAGCCATTGGGATGATAGTACCATCGATATCTTCCTCGCCAAAACCGAATTCCAATTCCTTGCGAGTGAGGTTATCCACACCATTTTCCACCTTACGACCACTGCGGAGTTTCTCCAGTTCAATACGATTGGTGTTCAACCACTGGCGATATGGATGCTGGGCAGCCAGACGCTCCTTGATTTCACCATCGTAGTAGATCTTACCTTCCTGTGTATCGATGAGGAGAATCTTACCAGGCTGCAGACGACCCTTCTCTGCAATCTCAGTAGGATCGAAATCCATGACACCTACCTCAGAAGCCACAACCATCATATCATTCTTGGTGATGGTATAGCGTGCTGGACGCAAACCGTTTCTATCGAGCATACCACCGGCGTAGCGGCCATCGCTGAAGAGCAAGGCAGCAGGACCATCCCATGGTTCCATCAAGATAGAGTGATACTCATAGAAAGCCTTCAGGTCTTCAGAGATAGGGTTCTTGTCGTTGAAGCTCTCAGGCACCATGACAGCCATGGCGTGAGGCAGAGACAGACCGCTCATCACGAAGAACTCGAAAACATTGTCGAGGCTTGCAGAGTCACTCATGTTAGGCTGAACGATAGGAGAAATCTCACGGATATCGCCCAGAGCCTCACTGCTCAACACACTCTCACGAGCCTTCATCCAGGCACGATTACCACGGATGGTGTTGATCTCACCATTGTGGGCAAGGAGACGGAATGGCTGAGCCAGACTCCATGTAGGGAAGGTGTTGGTAGAGAAGCGGGAGTGAACCAATGCCAAACCGCTTGTGAAATAATTATTGGTCAAGTCTGGATAGTATTGACGCAACTGGAGGCTGCTCAACATACCCTTATAGACGATGTTCGAATTAGACAACGAACAGATATAGAAATCAGGATCACTGACACGTTTCTCAATGCGTTTGCGGATGAGATAGAGAGTGCGCTCGAAAACAGGCACTTTGTCGTCAGTAACACCGGTGATGAAAATCTGCTTGATGGCAGGTTCATTGCTCAAAGCTGCTTCACCGAGACAATCAGGGTTGGTAGGAACATTGCGGAGGTGCATCAACTGCAGGCCCTCGCGCTCAATCTCCTCAATCATGATAGAGAGGATTTCCTGCTGTTTCTTCTCGTCTTTAGGCAAGAAGATAAGACCGGTACCATATTTACCTTTTTCTGGTACAGGGATACCCTGAAGAAGAATAAACTCATGTGGAATCTGGAGCATGATACCAGCGCCATCACCCGTCTTGTTGTCAGCTCCCTCAGCACCACGGTGGCGCATATTTTCGAGAACTTTCAAGGCGTTATCGACCAGCTCATGGCTCTTGTTTCCGTGGATGTTAACCACCATACCTACGCCACACGCATCGTGCTCATAGGCTGAACTGTACAATCCTTTTTCCATTTCTTGTTCGTTTTATATCGGTTATTCATTTTTAAATGACAAATGACAAATGAGAAATGACAAATGAGTTTTTTAATGACAAATGAGAAATGAGAAATTAGAAATGGTCATTACTTTCATTTCTAAATTACTCTCCCTTTCATTTCTCATTTCTAATTTCTAATTTCTCATTATTTAAAATTTCTCATTTATTTAAACTTTCTAACTATTTAAAATTTCTCATTTCTAATTTCTCATTATTTTAACTTTCTAATTTCTCATTTATTTATACGCTTTCTCGTGAACTCCCGCTACAGCTCGTCCGCTTGGGTCGTTCTGGTTTTTGAAAGAAGCATCCCAGGCAAGGGCTTCGGCTGTAGAGCAGGCTACACTTGGTACACTTGGCACACTCTTGGCAGCACTGTCGCTTGGGAAATGCTCAGCGAAGATAGAACGGTAATAGTACTCCTCCTTGTTCTGTGGAGGATTGATAGGGAATCGCTCGGCAGCATGTGCCATCTGCTCATCACTCACGGCAGAAGCGGTAATCTGCTTCAGCGTATCTATCCAGGAGTAACCTACTCCATCTGAGAACTGCTCTTTCTGTCGCCATGCCACTTCCTCTGGCAGCAAATCTGCAAAGGCTTCACGAACCACCTTCTTCTCTATAGTCTTGCCCGGACACATCTTCAAGGCTGGGTCCATGCCCATCGCCACATCCAGGAATTCCTTGTCGAGGAAAGGTACACGACCCTCGATACCCCAGGCAGCCAGACTCTTGTTGGCTCTCAGACAGTCGTAGAGATAGAGTTTGCCGAGCTTTCTGACGGTTTCCTCATGGAAAGCCTTGGCATTCGGTGCTTTGTGGAAATAGAGATATCCTCCGAATACCTCATCTGCTCCCTCACCGGAGAGCACCATCTTGATTCCCATACTGCGGATGACTCTTGCCAAGAGATACATCGGGGTAGATGCCCGAACGGTTGTCACATCGTAGGTCTCGATGAAGTAGATGACATCGCGGATGGCATCCAGACCTTCCTGTATGGTATAGTTGATCTCATGATGCACGGTACCGATATGCTCTGCTACGAGGCGAGCCTTAGCAAGGTCTGGTGCACCTTTCAGTCCTACTGCAAAGGAGTGCAGGCGTGGCCAGTAAGCCTTGGTCTGTTCACCGTTCTCAATACGATAAGTACTGTATTTCTGTGAGATGGCAGAGATGACTGATGAATCGAGACCACCACTGAGGAGTACGCCGTAAGGAACATCGCTCATCAACTGGCGCTTGACAGAAGCTTCGAGCGCATCATGAATCTCCTGCACAGCAGTTTTTCCACCTGTAGCCTCAGCCTGTTTTCTGTCCTCCATCTCAGCCTCAGCCAACTGCTCTTCGGCAGATTTGCTTTCATCAATATGATATTCCTTGAGCATGGTACTGTATTCAAACCAGTCGCGTGTATAATAACGCTTCATGCCCGGAGTCTTACTATAATAATAATGTCCAGGAAGGAATGGCTCGTAGTGATCACACTGTCCTTCGAGAGCCTTGAGTTCAGAGGCAACAAGAACCTTACCATCTGTATCAAATCCGATGTAGAGTGGAATCACACCTATAGGGTCGCGGGCGATGAGGAATTCATCTCTCTCTGCATCGTAGAGTGCGAAAGCAAAGATACCGTTGAGTTGTTCTATCATCTTGCAAATGCGAGCATGGATGGCATCCTCATCGGTGTAAATCAAGTTAGCGAAGTCGCTATCCTGTCTCATTTCACGATAGAGTGAAAGCACTACCTCACAGTCGGAACCAGTCTGATACTGATATTTGCCAGCAAAACGGGCACGGATATTCTGATGATTGTAGATTTCGCCGTTCACTGCAAGCACCTGTTTCTTGTCAGGTGAGAACAAAGGTTGGCGACCAGACTCTGGATCTACGATGCTGAGTCGTTCATGTGCCAAGATGGCTGAGCCACCACAGTAAATGCCGCTCCAGTCTGGTCCACGATGACGAATCTTCTGACTCATACGGAGTGCCTGCTGTCTCAATTCAGGAGTTTGTTCCTGAATATTGAAGATAGATACGAATCCACACATAATATCTTTCCTTTCTTTTACGGTTATTTATAACACAATATCATAGCTTATTTCATGCTATCTATTTAGCTTAAAATATCATTTTGCTATATTTTGGGTGCAAAATTACTACTTTTTGATAGATTAAGAAAAGAAATAGTTTCATTTTGTATTAATATTAATCCATATATTACAAATTATAACACTTTCGCATTAATATACTTTCAATTTGATAGGTTTTTATTGTTTTCGCATTACAAATTGCAAGAAAGAAGAAAAAACAAGAAAGAAGGAGTTAAAATGAGAAAGGAGAAAGTTTTAAAAATGAGAAAGTTTTAGAAATGAGAAAGAAATGAATAATGAGAAATTAGAAATGAGAAATGAGAAATTACTGAAGCTTCGCATGTGGTTTAAGTACGGGCTGAAGGCCCAAAAGCTCCTAGCCCAGGGCAACGCCCTGGGTATAAAAGCAATCAGCAAGGCGCCCTGTAAGGGCAAAAGCCTTTAAAATAACCCGGTTCTTTAAAGCTTTTGCCCTTACAGGGCGACAGGGTTGCATCCATAATAACCCAGGGCGATGCCCTGGGCTATGGGCTTCTGCCCTTTCAGGGCGTGTGGAGCTTACATGCGAAACTTGAGGAAATTAGAAATGAGAAATTAATGGGAAAGGAGAAAGAAAAGAAAATGAGAAATGAAAAAGGAATGAATAATTAGAAATGAGAAATGGGAAAGAAAAGAAAATGAGAAATGAGAAATGGGAAAGAAAAGAAAATGAGAAATGAGAAATGAGAAATGAGAAAGAAAAGAAAAGGGGAAAGGAGAAAGGGGAAGGAGAAGGGGAAAGAAAGGAGAAAGAAGGAGAAAGGAGGAGAAATGGGAAGGGGAGATGAAAAATGGGAGATGAGAAGGCACAAAAAACCGACAGTCTGGAAAGACCATCGGCTTTAGATAATAAAAACTTAAACTC
>ERZ1026882.508-NODE-508-length-21214-cov-13.925942_pt1 | contig 21214 bp, 18 predicted proteins | sample MGYA00380171_ERZ1026882 | MGnify/ENA primary metagenome ERZ1026882 (study PRJEB33269, sample SAMEA4719807) | human gut metagenome | biome: human-associated habitat; feature: organic feature; material: feces | place: Cameroon | collected 2013-10 ...
CACCATTTTTAATTGTAAGTCTAGAAACCTCATCAGCCTTGTATATCTGTTCAAAATCCTCTATAACAGATTTAAAAGGAGGTTCTACCAGAATCAGTTCATCCCACTTAGCGATAATCATTCGAACATATAGCTTTTGTGTTTCATCCAGCTCAGGCTGCTCCAATAATTCTTTCAGCTTTGCCCGAGGAGATTTATAATTACGCTGCAGCCCCAACTTTAGCCTATCTTTATAAGAACTGGCAAGAGCTCTGATTTCATCATCTATCAGTATTCTTCTCATATTTTATTCTCCTCCCACATATCTTTCAAACGATCACGCAACAAAGGCTCTCCTATAAGGTCTATTAGTTCTCGTGCTTTCAGTTTATCATACTTATCTTTGTTGCTGATTAGCTTCATTATCTTCTGTTTAGCAAACTCCCCCATAAAGCCGTTGTTTAGGAAAAAGCTTTGATACAGAATGTCATTCACATTTGCAGCAAAAGGATTTTGCATTTTCACTTTAGATGCCACGCTGCCATTTTCCAGATACAAAACATTACTTTGAGGGATGTCAGAAAGTAGGAAAGGAGAATGAGTCGTGATAAGAATGTTGAAACTGCAAAACGTATTCAGGTGAAGTCGATTGATCGTATTCAACAACTTATAGACGAAGGTTCTCTGATATTCTGGATGGAAACACATTTCCACCTCATCAAGCACAAGATTCAGGCATCGATAAGAGATGCGATTCGTTGGAACAGATTTGATGTTCATCACGTGATAGATGATAGAACTCATCATAAACAAGAATTGCCTTTCTCCAGAACTTAACCTATAAAAAGGTATAGGATTATCAACGTGATTCTTTTTCAGAAAAATTTCAGAATCAAATATCGGTGGTGGCATCAACTCCAAGGTAGCTTCAAGTGAAGGATTCATCTTTTCCTTGCCAAGCCAGTTCCTGTAATGGGAAAAATCAAATTCATCATTTACAAGACCGTTTTTCTTGAAGTTTTTCAGGAAATTCAGAGTCTGTCTTATTTTGGTCGTTATATGTGATTTATCTTTCAAAATTTCCTTAACTAGCTTCTTTAAATCCATTTCATCTGTTGTTCCAAGCGAGTAATCATCCAAAATCGATTCCTGTAAGCTACTTAGATGTGCAAAGTCAGCATAGCTGGGATATTTCGATGGAATTGAAAGCGTTTTATAGACAAGATAGATACATGCCCAAACATACATTGAATGAACTTGGTTGAATTCTATATTATAATTCTGCAAGACTATTTTCGCTAATGATTTTTCTACCCCATAGAAATTCCAAAAACGAGGTTCTATGTATGCAAAATCTTCTTTCTGAAATCGCTCTGGTAGTTTTGCTATAACCCGATAAGGATTAAACGTGTAATGAATGTGGTGAAGTTGATAACCATCTATAAACTCTCGGTTTTTCTTATCAGCTTCTACCAGAATACCTGATAGTCTATCCCTAGTCAAGCTGGTTTCTGTCTTCATATCAATAACCCCTTCATTGCGATATGGATTTAAGACGATAGGAGAAGAATAGCCATCATTTTTATGAAACAAGCTATTGATCCAATTGCCAGCAGAATTACTTCCTATTTTATTTACCGTCATATAATCCGAAGCATTCTCATCTTGATAATCAAAAGAATTATAGGCTTGCAAAGCATAGTTCATCACCACGGTATAGAAGAAACTTTTAGCAATATCTCTTCTTTTAGAAAAACTAGCTTTATAGCATTTCTCGTATCCTTCAAATTGCTCTTCTCTATACAAATCATGATTAGATAACAGATATTTGCTTTCACCGTATTCCAATGCCACAACTCTATCATGACAATATAAAATGCCCTGTTTACCACCCATCTGATAGTACAATTCTGCTTGGATACCGGGAACGAAATACAAGACATCAGCACCTTTTCTCTTCATCGAATTACCAACCAGATAGGCACTGAAGTTGTTAATCATACGGAAGATCAGTTCCAACAGAGAAGATTTTCCTGCGCCATTCATACCCACGATGGCAGATATATTCACATGGTGCGCAAAGAAATCCTCACTAAGCCCCAGTTCATAGAAAACATACTCACCAGGATGCAATGATTTCAAGACTTTAGTATTGCATGAATTTAAGATTTTCAGTGATAACAACTTGAAATCCTTGATACCATCATTCTTTTTGTCATTCATAATCATCTAATATTAAAGAGCCAAAAGTACTTGACTACCTAGTTACCATGGTACAATGCATAAAACAAGCGCTTGTTTTCTTTATACGACAAAGATTGATCCCACACAAATAACGATTTGTTGTCTGTATTAGTAACCTTCACTGAAAGCAACAATTCATAAATCGCCTTTTCGAATATTTCGGATAATTCCTTAACTAGATTTTCATTATTAATAGCAGTTTTAAAATTATGTACAATAATATTACGGACACCATACATATATGGAATGTAATTATCAACTTTTGGTAATTCCTTACCTACATTTTCAAATAACTTCTTGGCTTTATCACAAAAATCTCGAAAAATTCCAGTTGTATGAGGAATTCCAGTATATAGATATTCTATTAAGCGCTCATCCTTTAAGCTATTCTGCAACTCTTCACGAATATCATTTTTGGGCTTAGAAACGAAATCATTAAGATTATTGTATATAATTTCATTTTTCTTCACTTCCATCAGATATTCTACAATCTGATACAATATTAAATACCGGAAAAATGGAGAATCAACTTTGGGTAGTAATTGCTTATACATATTATCTAAATACGTAAAACCCTGAAAAACTGCTGACGGAAACTTTATTAATAACATTTTCGGAAGTTGATCAAGAAATGTCCTTTGATATATAGAATGATAAAAAGAAGTCTGAACGAAAGGATCTTCGACATAATAAAATCCCATATTATACAAAAAAACAATAACTCTGTCAATATCGTTAAATACGGACTTATCATATATAAGAATATAGGAAGAATCTGATGCTGAAAAATCAGAATAATGAAATTCCGCACCATCCCTAGGATTCACCTTTCCTATTGATATTGTAAATTCAACAAATTTAAGAAAGGCAGAAAGCAGCATACTCTTTTGAAACGACTTAAGTTCGTCATATATCGTAGCATTACTTTCATCAAAAAGACATATAGGGTATAACATACCCCAATAGTCTTCTCTATTTTCGCCACTAGGTATCTTAAGAGAAAAATACTTAGATGCGGCCTGAAAATATGGAGAATAGAAGTAAGCTATTCCTATGTTTTCTTTTGCAATAGCAACTTCGTTTATATAGGGGATTCTGCATGCAACAGAAAACGATGCCCCATTATCGGAATATTCAAGGATTCCCTCTTCTTGTTTATACTTCATTAGTAATCTCTAGAATAATTTCTTTGCGACACAATACAAGTTTCGTATACCTTCATATATGTATCTGTATTCTGGTTATCCATCAAATTTTTAAAGAAATAGTAAAACCAACAACGCTGTGAATTTCCTATTTTACTGGCATGATTACGTATATCATCAAGACAACTTATCATTTTTATAACACCATCATAGAAGTCTTCATTTTGCAAACTATCAATTCCTTCGGAAATATCAAGAATATTATCATAACATCCCAAATCCAACAACCGATAAACAGCAGCTGCAAATCCTGTCATGCATTGAGATTTATTAAACAAAGAGATTGCATCATTGCCAAAAAGAGGCTTTATGTCTTTTTGTTTTGCATATTCTTCTATATCCTCAGTCCTGCCATCCAACAATTCATTTGCCTTTTTTAAGAACAGAGAATATAATTTCATCAAATCAATAAAGGCATCTCTGTTATTTTTCAACTTTGATAATTCAGAAAACGTTTCTATTGTATCCAATAGTTTCTCACGAGTAATCTGAAGATAGTCTCCATTCAAAAAGGAAGTAAATGCATCTACGGCTTCATTAAAATAAAAAATATTAGTAGCTTTTTGTTTTTTATCAGTATCTTTCAAGAAAACAAGATGAGCATCATTGTCTTTAAATAACAAATCACGATAAATCATCTCAATTTGATGACGTAAACTCATTCTTGTCTGACCCGTATTTAGAGTTAACATTCTATATAAGACACCTTCTCTATTAAGCCCCAAATAAAACTCTACTCTAATAACCTGTTTTAATACTTCATCCTTATTTTCCAGGTCTTCTTGATTGTATATTTCCTGGATAGTAAAAGTTCGCTGTAGACCATCCAAAATTATCAAATTATCTTTATGTTCATTAACATAATCTATAATCGTTGCCTTGTCGTCTGCCAGATTTTGATAATCATCAAAAATAGACAAAACGATAGGGGGGATAATACACCCTGTAACAAGATCATCTTTTAATAGAGAATATATATTTTTTGCCGAAGGGACTCTTTTTCTCTGAAATTCATTTTTTTTCATTGAGTCCTTAACCAACTCATAATATTCTTTCATGGATAGTTGGCACATCACATTGTATGCCCCAATCTTATTATCCATAATAGGTTTAGATAAAACTTCCATCATGTATTTATTTTTAATTATTACTTTAATTTGATTTTACAACATCATATTGCTGAATAAACGTCAGTTCCCCAGGTGGTCCCATCCCGCAAAACCTGGCGAGACCTTTGATTGGTCCGCCAACCTTATAGCGTAGCGGTTCTGAGCACCTGAAAAGTACCTCAAAAAAATAGGAGAAGGAGCCATTCGCCGTAAATCTGTTACATTTTACTTGCCCTCTCAATATCCTTTGTTTCTTCTTTTGCCTCTGTCACTGCCATTTTAATAACCAAGAACAATCCAGAAAGTATTGCAATTCCAATAATTCCAATGTATTGCAAACTCTCCTTTACCGTTACAAATATCTTTTTCATCCTTTCTTTCCTTTCTCTATTTTCTTTTTCCTGAAGAAACGCTTCACCTTAGAAATCATCCACCATCTTGCCTCGCTTGGACAAACAAATCCAAGACGAATACATCTCTTCACCACCCAGCTGTAGTTCTTCCAGGCATCTATCAGTCCACGATGTTGAAAAACATATTCACCTCTGCCAAAATTACCCACTCTCATGATGTCTTCCACCAGCGCAGCTGCCCATTTTCTCTCGTTATAAGAAAATAGTTCCACTTGTGAGGGTAATGACAAACCTAAATATTCCACACAGATACAGGTAAAAATCCTCCATGCCCTCTCCATGTGCATCCGATATAGCCATTCATGATGCTGCATCCAGTCTATCTTGTCTGCACAATTTTTCAAGAACATAGCATAATCTATCACCTGACGCAAACCAAGTCCTTCTTCATACACATGATTCACCATGTGGGAAATCAAAAAGACGCTCTCAAATGTTGGAGAAAAAACTGGAACCTCATATCCATCCATATCAGCAGAAACCAACACTGATGGGAATACAGAAGAAAATATTTCTTGCATAGCTTGGTCAGTGGATGGACGCTGATAGTTATGAACCTTATAGTGAGGCTCCACTACTACGCCGTCCACCCACGCCATACCATGATGCTCATGAATCAACCCATTATCCACTTTTCCTATCTTCTCCATCACAGCCATTGTTCTGTCAAAGTCCTCTGGAGCAACAACAAAGTCTATATCTCCAGGCGTTCTATGCAAAGGATTCGGATAGCGCAAAGCCACCGTCTGCCCCTTCATAAAAACTGCTTGAATACCCTCAGCCTTCAAAGCCTTATCTATTTTGACAATAACACAACGATGAAGAGTGTTTATCTGCTCCATTCTCTGCATCTTGGTAAAAAGCATCATCTTCTTATCAAAGGGAATCTGCAAGACAGAATGAGACAACATACCTATACCATCCAATACCAATGATGATACGGTCTGTATGTCTGAAAGATAAAAAATCTGCTTCCAATCTGCCTCAACAAATTTCGAAGCATCAATCTTCTCCTCCAGAAGTGCAGCACGGAGAAGTAAAAAAAGTAATTTATATGATTGATTCACAAGCAAAAATTTATAAGCGATTACTTAGCCAAAGCCTGTGCGCTCAAAGTTTCTATCAATTCTTTATTTTGCTGAATATGAGCACGGCTTGAAGCTCCAAACAAAACTGACTCTATTTTTGGGAACTGGCATACATATTCCATAGCTTCCTGAGGCTTCAATGCACCAGCAGCCAAACATTGCATAGCAATAGGACGGAACTTTTTGTCTGAACGCAGATATTCCTCATATTCCTCAATGCTTCCGCTCATACGGAAACCAATTTTATTGATAGAAGAACAAATGATTGGATTCTCAATACCCAAACGCTCACACAAATCAACCATTCTTGGCATATTCATTGTAATGAAACCAGGCTCTGCATTGTATTTTTTCTTGATGTACTGAGCATAACGAACAAATATCTCATCCATGCCCAATCCCATCAGTAAATCCACAATGACATTTTGAAGGAAGATGACTGGAGTATTCATTCCCTCAAACATCTTCATCTCTGCATCAACAAGCAATTCCATCAAGGCTGGAAAATCCTTACGCATATATGCGATACCAGCCTTTGAAGCTACAGCCAAGATATTACCAGGGATGTAAGCCTTTAATGTACCCACAATTCCTAATTCTGTCACAGCATTAGCATACTTATGAGCATATGGCATACAAGGATGAAATTTAAAATCCTTGTACTTCTCTGGATTTTTCTTCATCAAAGTGATGATGTTAGCTATACGATCATGAGTTGTACACATAAATGTGTTGACTCCACAATCCATAGCTGTATCCAATACATCAAGGATAGACTGATCCTCCTTGAAACGAACTGCCTGAGCACGACTTCTCTCATCCGAGAGATGGTTCACGGCAAAAAACTGGTTATCTCCTAATATTACTTTATCCATTTTGAGCGTCCTCCATTAATGCGTTAATAATCTGATCTGTCTTGTAAGCTTCCTCAAATGAATTGCGGTCGCTCATCTTATTTTCCTTAATACACTTGATAAACTTATCGGTTTCCTCACTATATTCCTCACCACGAAGGTTAAAGAATACAATAGGAGCCAATTCTGGAATATGCTTTTCATTCCAACCCTTTACCAATCCTTCCTTCGGATTATCCTCCTTCACATATACTTTCAATGTTGTAGCATCCACAAAGATTTTACCACCATCACCCTCTATTTTCAGCGATGTTGTCATCTTTCGAACAGTGTCATCACTCCAGCATACGCTCAACTGACCTTTCAGTCCATTCTCCAACGTCAGAGTAGAATAAACGGCATCGTCCACTTCTGCCGAGAAGATAGAAGGCATGCTTGTACCTGCAACCTTTACGATAGGAGAATCGCAGATGTAATTGATAAGGTTCAACACATGAGCAGCATAATCCATAACGCAGCCACCACCGGCTTTCTTGTCACTTCGCCATGTACCGCCCTTTCGCTTCAAAACAACAGGGCCATAAGCCTCGCCCATAAAATGGAAAGGCTTGCCTATAACACCAGCATCCATCAAACGCTTGGCCTCCACAAATGTACCGATAAAACGGTTGTGATAACCCACCTGGTTTACCTTGCCATACTTCTTGGCAGCTTCCACCATGATTTGACCGTCTTTCTCAGTAAGAGAAAAAGGCTTTTCACAGAATACGTGACATCCATGTTCCAAAGCATAAACCACCATTTCCTCGTGCAGCTTAGTAGGAGTAACTACATATACAGCATCAGGCTTGGTTTCATTTATCATTTTCTTGTAGTCTGTATAACAAGCAATCTTTGTTAGTTTCTTGAAAGCAGACTGTAACAAACTGTCAGGGTCACACATTCCGACGAGTTCCACGTCTGGGTGTGCACCTAGGATGGCACAGTGGGACATACCCATCTTGCCGAGTCCAATAATTGCGACTTTTACCATAATTTATTTTTTTAATTTTTAAAGATATTAATTGCGATTTGCAATTTTTTCAAAAAGTTTATAATATTCTTCAGCAATAAATTCCCAACGATAACAAGCATCTGCCACCGCTTTCAATTTTGGTTGCATTGCAGATAATTGATTTGGAGTAATCTCACAAATGATTCTTGCCAATTCGTCTGCATCTTTAAAATAAACCGCCTCGTTATGAGTAGTCCCTTGATTGTAGCCATTAGAAAAAGCCAAGATAGGAAGTCCCAGATACATAGCCTCACATAGTGAAGGATTTGTACCACCTGCCGAATGGCCATGCACATAAACATAGCAATTGGTACGAAGTACATCCAATATGCTTTTATCATAAATTGCATCTAACAAAATCAAGTTTTTCTCATGTTCATACTTTGCCTTAATACTTCTACCATATTCAGTAGAATTCCAGTTACCAACTAATACAAGAGGATATTTATCAGCCTTCATAAAGGCTTGCATCAACATCTCTATGTTATTGTCGCTCTGTATTCTTGCAACTTCAAAAGCATATTTCGCTTTCAAAAAAGGATACTTGGAAACTAACTCTTCTGTAACAGGCAGTCTATGAGCTTGATCACCACCATATGCTATCAACTCTGATGGTTTGTGATAAGATTCTGTAACATAGTCTTGGATTTTCGAGTTATCTGAGACAACAATTTTAGAGTTTCTAACCAATAGTTTTTCACAAGTTTTAATTACTTGTTGTGCTTTCTTACTCCACTTATCTCGCTTCCAATCCAATCCTCCAAAATTAAGGATAATCTTATCCTTTGTTTTCTTTGAAAGAAATGGCATTACAAAACCAGGACCAAATCCCAGAATAACAATGACATCAAAATCCCCTCTAACAGCATCCACCAAACTGATACAATCAAAGAGTATTCCGTTTCCACCATGTGAAGTGATATTGTAATACTTCAATTTTGCTCCTTTATATTCCAAAGGTTTTCCCTTTTGGTCAACCTCAGAGCAATAAACTGTAAATTCTACCTTACGTCCAAGATATTTTACCAAAAACTCTGATAGCGTCTCAAAACCGCCATACTGATTAGGTAGTCCCTGGATACCAACAATTGCAACTTTCATTTTTTTTATTTTATGTTCTACTTAAGCTTTCTAAAGGTCATTTCAAACATACCAAAGCTTCTTACAACCTCACTCACGTTTGAAGCAACTCTTCTGTATCATCCCCGAAATCACCGAAAGCAAAGATGAATTCGCGAGCAAGCAATATTACTAACTCTCCATAATATGTTTATAATATGTACTTTCTTTCAGAGTATCTTCTTCCTTTACTTTGTAAGTCAGTTTATGGAAAGGACTTGCCTTACAAGCTGCGTCCCATCGTCTATGGTCAAACTTTTCAAACTGCATCAGTTGCAAAACATGAGGCAAAGAGTTTGGATAAGGTATTATTTGTTTCCACTCTTCTATATAATAGTCCTTTACTATCATCATGAACAGATGAAGCAAAAAATAGTCTATCATACGGTCGTTCTTCTGCCAGTAAGCATAAAGCAGCTCACGGGTGGCTAGTAAGAACTTATGGTTGCTCCATGCCGACATAAACCAACTCGACATATTGATAGCGCTGCCATCACTGCCAGGTTTAACTTTTTGGAAAATGAAGAACTCATCTTCCATCATATATTTCGGAATGTCACCATCTGAGCAAAATACCGTAGCATCTATCCATGTTCCTCCATTCTGGATCAATAGTTCCAATCGGAGTATATCAGAAAAATGCGTTCTTGTAATAATACCCTTATGAAATTTATTCATAATGAAATCTGGTATTTTTACATACTGCCCAAGATTCTTTTCTGTAAGGAGTATGATTTCTTTGTCTTTTATATTCTCCTGTAGAGAACGATAGCATCGTTGTACCAAGGCTGGTGCCTGTTCCATGCCCTGCATCCAGCACACCCAAACCTTGTTACTCTTTTGCATCGGATATTCTTCCTTACTATAGTTGGCATCAAAATTTCTCAATACTCCAATATAGTGTTTCCAAAGCTTTTGCTTTATCTTCAGTTGAATACCATTGCGCATTAATTCTAAGGCCGTTGTTGACTTACCTGTCAACAATATTTGAGCGACCATATAAGGAAATACACCAGCCTTGGTGTAGTTTATTATGGTTTTCCAGCCACCTGCTTTATTAAAAAGTTGCTTTGCTCCCATTATTTTTTATATGCTTTAAAGAAATGGTGTGCTATACGTTTCTCCACAGGTGGTAATTTCATATAATTTCCATAGAAATTACGAAGATAGCCCTCATAGTCTTTTACAGACTTAAAAGAACAACCCTCAAACGTCACATCTGTATATTCATCAAACATACTCTTTGGCAAAATCTCTTTTTGCTTATAAGTTGACCATAGTAAACAAGCAGCGTAAGCACTTTCTTCATACTTGTTTTTATCAACTTTGTTCAAAAGTATTTTAACCAACTTACGCTTGCCAATAAGTTTTGCTACAAAAAAGCCAGGAAACTTCATCAACTTTTTCTTTAAGCCAACTGTATTCTTGGCGGAATAATGTTTGCGGGTAGAGTAGAAAATAAGGGAAGGAAACATTTTGGTTTCATTTATTTTCTTTATTGCCTCTTCTTTAGTCTTTCCTGCACCATCCAACACATAAATGTCTATAAACACACCTATTCCATATGGCTTCTCATTTTCCACTTCTAATATGGTGTTAGAATCACTGACACGAGTTATCATATAAGGATAATCCTTGCAAACATCCATATTGAACAATTGCAAATTGCCAAGTTCTTGAGAATGTTCATGACAGTAACGCATAAATTTTTCATAATCAGGACGAGGCATCATGATGTCTATGTCATCATCCCAAGGAATGAAGCCTTTGTGACGGATAGCTCCGATCAATGTGCCGTATGCCAAAGTGTATCGAAATCCATTCTTCTCACATATCGCAGCAACTTGTTTCAAAATATTAAATGCTACTTGCTGCATTTCTTTCATTGTCAATTCTTTCATATCCCAATCTATTTTGCAAGTATATATCCTTTGAACATCTGTATATCCTCCTTAGTTGTAATCTTGATGTTAGTCTGGTCTCCATAACTCAAATACAACTTATAGCCCATATACTGCATCAATGTTGTAGTATGCGGTTCCACCTTGTCAAGAAGTCCCTTTTCTATAGCTTCCTTATACAGATTCTTAACGAAACCATAATTAAAAGCGTATGGACAAGTTATCTGAATGAACTTATCTCTGTCCACCCATTTCTCACTAACTTCTCCCTTGTCTCTTGTCCCCAACAATTGAAAGCAAGGAATACCACTCACAGCATTGCCCTTCTCCTTACATACACGAATGGCATCTGTTAATGTTTTTTGCGAAGTAAATGGTGCTGCACCATAATGAATCATTATCATATCATCATCAGATAGTTTATCCTCCAAGAAATTGATGCCGTTCAAGCATGACTCTTGAAAGGTCTCGCCACCATTGGCTATCCAACGAACTTTTGTCAAGTTGTATTTGTCAACCAATTCATGCAAATAATCAATATACTTAGCATGACATACCACTTCTATTGCATCTACTTCAGGATGTTGCTGATAAATTTCAATGGTATAAACCAAAACAGGCTTACCCATCACCTCTATGAATTGCTTGGGTACGTTAGCTCCAACACGAGAGCCTACGCCACCTGCTAAAATTATTGCTGTATTCATTGTTTCTTATTTTTCGTATGAAGCCAAGGCTTCGTCTATAAATCTATGGAAGTTTCTATAGGCGGGAAGGAAGAAGAAGCCATCGTCATCGCCGACACTGCCCTTGTACAATCCCCAACAAATCCAATAGAACGCACATAGTGCGATATATGCTCGCCAATGTCGATATTCATCAGCAGTAGGTTCACGTTGGAAATAAGCCTTGATATATTTATTGATATCCTCATCGCTATATTCATAGCGGCTGAAAAAACAAGCCAAGTCGTTTGCAGGATCGTTTATTCCTGCATATTCCCAATCAATCAAATATAAATCACCATCGGCTGTTGCCAGGAAATTCGGTTCGTATGTATCATTGTGACAACAAACGGGTTTTATTCCCATTCTCTTTGCATCCTCTTTCAGATAAGAATCCAGTTTCTTTGCCTTATCAACTTCGTCAGCAAACTCAACCAAAAGATTTCCTTTTGTGGCAGAGGCAATTTTCATGAGTTTCAATCCCTCATCAAAATCATCAAATATCTTTACACTGCCATCCATAGGAACTTCTACTGCGTGTATTTTGCGAAGATAATCCATACCTTTTAGCATTTGGTCTTCATGCTTGCGAAAGTCGCATTCCACCAAGTCCTGTACACAATATGAAAGTTTCCATCCTTCCAATGTCATTGTAATGACAGATTTATCCACTTGCAAATCCTTTGCTGTCATTTGGGCAAACATCTCAGTCTTTCTATTTATCAGATTACCAGCAGTACCTCCAGGATGTCGATACACATATTGTATTCCATCTACGTTAAAGCGGAAAGAAACATTCGTCAACCCAGCATTAATGACATTGATATCTGTAATGTTATTTGGATTGCATTTCAGCGTGTTACAGATATTTGAAATAATCTCACTATCTACATTATAGAGAAAGTCCGAGTCAAATTGACGTAAATCGTCTATTGTGTTGAACTCAAAGATTTCATTTTCTTTAAAAGGTTTCATGTAGAGCGTCAAGTCTTGAATATGTCGCTCATAATATTCCTCCCAGAAAAGTGAATTTACACGAAAATCATTGATTTCATTTTCGAGCAAACTTACAAAACATTTAGAAAAACCTTCGTTGAAATAAGCATGACCAACCATTGCCATTTGGTAACTTCCACCTAAATCCACATGGGTAATTACATTGGCATCTGAATACTGTACAGAAAATTCATTGAACTTATGTGAGCGATAGATACATGCATGATAGGAGATATCCTCGCTATTATCACCAAGGAAAGGATTATTTTCAAAATAATAATCAGCATACGATAGATAGGTACTACCTAAGTAGTCTTTAGCGACATACAACGAGTATAGATTGCCCTTCACTCCAAACTTGTTGTTTACCAACAAGTGTACCTCTGGATATTTTTGTTCCAAGAAGAAAAATTTCTCCTTCATATATCCCACGACTATATAAATGTCTTTGATTCCAGCTTCTTTTAATTGCTTTATCTGACGTTCTATCAGATATTCTCCTTTTACTCTAAACAATCCTTTCGGACGCTCGTATGTAAATGGAGCAAAGCGAGTTGACTTGCCTGCAGCAAGAATGATAGCATTACGTTCCATATTAATTTAATTTTTATTATTACGATATTTGTTATTATTATTCTCTCGATTTCATCACCTCATGAAAGAAGGATAAGTTTTTTCATCCTCTTATTTGATCGTATCGAAGTAATTGAACTTGAATTGTTATTAGTTTTGTGTCATTATTATGTTCCAAATAGTTCTGCATATTTTTCTGCACACACTGATATTGTGTATTCACTATTGTCCTTACTTTTGTCTATATTTTGTTTAATGCTTTTTTTATATTCTCTGAACCGACATATCGCTTTTTTATATTCCTCAACAGAGAAATCTTTGGCTAATACACCATTTCTGCCATCCTGTATTGCATCAATACACCCACAAACAGGAGTACTGATTACAGGTGTTCCACATAGAATTGCTTCTATCAAGGTAATCGGCATTCCCTCATGGTCGGAAGAAAGACAGAAGGCATCGGCAGACATCAAATAGTCTGCAATATTCTTTCGAGTTCCCAAGAAATGAATATGTTCACTTGCCAGAGTTTTAAGTTCTTTGCCTAACTTTGTATCATCAAAACCAGCACCAATAATGGCAACATCCACATTACGACCTTCTACATTCAGTTCATTTACAGCTTGAATAAGTCGTTTGTGATTCTTCTGTTTATTGCATCTGGCTATATTCAACAAGAGCAATGAGTCTTCAGAAGAACGTAAAGTTGACATCTCTTTCTGCACTTCGCTAATCCTTAATGTTGTATTCTGCGGAGCACGTCCATTAACAATCTTTGTTGCACGACAATATGGATGCATTACTTTCATTTCTTCAAAATTTGTTTGAGAAAGACAGACGAACTGAAGCCATTTCATTTTGCCGATAGTTGAAAACAGCATGCGTCTAACGATTCCATTATAATTAGTTGAAATACTATTGTGCATTGTCTCCACAAACTTTATTTTCTTGTGAAGACACATAATTGCATAAAAGGCATACAATGGAGTATTAACCAAATGCAGATGTACGATATTAGGATCTATTTTTTTGATAGCTTGATAGACTTTCATTTGAATAGACAAAGAATTTCCATCAGGCAGCCCCAAATTCATATACTTTACATTATCGGCAATTTCTCCACAATAGAATTTTCTATTTTTTGAATCTTTACTGTCATCTTTCAATGTCATAATTGTTACATCATGACCTTTCCTAGCCAGTTCATTGCTTAGATCAACGACAAAACGTTCAGCTCCGCCAGATGACAGGAAGTATATCATTTCTATGATTTTCATAGGAATTTTATTAATTTATAATGTTACTTTATTTTCAACATAAGATTCTGTTGCATTTAGTTTATGTCTTATTTGACATGGATTACCTAAGACAACGGAATGGTCAGGAACATCACAATTGACATATGAATTTGGAGCTATTAGTACATCAGAACCAATTCTAATATTTCCAACAATAACAGCATTTGCCCCAATCCATACTTCGTTACCGATTATTGGAACTCCTTTTCTTTTTCCTCTATTTTCTTGACCAATTATGACACCTGTTGAAATATTGACATTGTTTCCTATTATTGCTTTAGGATTGATAATTATACGACCATAATGGGCAATATAAAATCCTGCACCAATACTTGTTGTCCATGAAATCTGAATATGCGTAATTTTACTCAGTTTTCGATAGACCGTTCTCCAATATAAATACATTAAAGGATTCTTATGCCTATACATCTTACACATTCTAAAAGATTTCAGCCAACGGAGTTGAAGTGAATGTTTCTTACCCCCCCCGATTTCATTCTCATATCTTTTTAAATCACATGCATATATGTTTTTAATGTTCATTTCTGTCAATTTCTATTACTTAATTAAAGTTAAAAAATGATTTATTACATACTTTTCATTTCCACACTGCTCTTTAGAGAGATTCTCCATAAACATGTTTCTAAGACATGTATTTTCATACAGTATCTTAATACCTTCTGCAATATGTTGTGGGCTTAAATCTACCAATTTGCCATTAACTCCATCTGTTATCGAATCAAAAACTGTAGGGTATTTCGTTACAACTATAGGCTTACATAGAATTTTTGCCTCATCTAAAGCTATACTTTTTCCTTCATAGCGTGATGTCATAACAAATATATCAGCATTCTTAATATAAGGATATGGATTCGCTCGTAAACCAATTAATTTTACTATTCCATCCAATCCATTTTCATTAATCTGCTTCTCCAATTTTTCACGCAATGGACCTTCTCCAATAATATACCAATGAAAGTCTATGTTATTTTGCTTCAATAGTTTCGCAGAATCAATGGCATAATCAAAACCTTTTTGCTCTGAAAGACGACCAATTGATATAATTTTGAAAGATTTGTCATTGAAGAATTCATCTGATAATTTTACAGATTGTGGAAGCATATCAGCCTGCTGCTTTATGAGTCTTGAAGAAGATATGTTTTCTACAACAGTAATTTTCTCTTTCTCTTTCGGAAAATTATCAATCAGCACATTCTTACAGATGTCGGATATAGTACATATTTTATCGGCTTTTTCATAATAAGAATTGTCGAAGCTTGCAACATATGGCAATTTGTTGTAATCGTTATGACACCAAAGAATTTTTTTATCAGCTATTATATGATCTATAACATAATAATTAGTATCATCTATATAGCTAACTGCTACATCATAATGTTTCTTATCATTTGGTATAAACCTATTCCAAAAACTATAAAGTAACTGTTGTTGACATCCTCTTCTTTTGTTCCCTAACAAATGGGAGCGAAAGCCGATAATGCTAAGCATTTTTAAGCAAAAACATTTTATATTTAAATTTGACCAGAATATTTTTTCTGTTACAGATGAATAGAAACTAATAAGTTCTTTTGGAGCTTCTACTAAAGTTATCTCTTTTGGAATTTGCGAAAGAAATATACCTTCTTTCTTTATAACCATTAAATCGACACTGTACTTATCTGTAGGAAAACTGTTCAAAAGTGACAGCAAACTTTTCTGCCCTCCTCCAGCTTTCATATCTGATATTACAAACAAAATTGATTTCATATTCTATATTCTTTTATAAAAATCCAAATACTTGGCGGCAATTTGCTTCCAAGATATAAAGCCATCTGTTGTAGCTAATATTATATTTTCCTTTATGTTCTTGAGCAATTGTGGCGTTTTAGAATATCTTAATATTTCCTTTGCCAACAAATCAAAATTCTTTGGAGGTAGTATAGAACCTGTAACTCCATCAATAATATATTCGCTCATAGCGCCAACGTTAGAAGCTATTACAGGCTTTTCAAAGCCATACGCCTGTTGAACAACACCACTTTGTGTTGCATCAATATATGGACATACTACAACATCACTATTATATATTAAATTTGCCAATTCTTCATCAGGGATAAACCTATTCAAAATAGTAAAATATTCTTTATCATAATATTTGGATATATCAAAGGAGAATTTTCCTTTTCCAGCTATAACACATTCTATATTAGGGTTCTCTTTATGCGCAATATCTATTGCTTTAACTAAATAATCAATTCCCTTATATGGAGAAATACGTCCAAAAAATAACACACGAAAAGATGTATGCTTATCTTTTGTTATATTTGCACTACGTAAATTATCATAAACTCCTAATCTGTTAACTAAGATATTGTTCTCTGGAATATGATGAGCCAAAGAAAACTGTTTCTTCTGACATTCATTTAGTATTACATACTTGTTGATAATCCTAAAAGCCAAGTTTCTGTACCTCCTCATTTTTTTTGTGGTTTCTCCACTATGAAGAAATGGATCGTGAACAGTCAATACCATTCTTTTTTTAAGCAGATATAAAACAGATTCTCGTAATCGTAGAACTGTTGTAAAGTGAAACACATCTGGATTGATTTTAATAATCATAAACAAAAAACAGATGTATGTCCAAATGTGCTGTAAAACATAACGATCTCTTAGCTTGTGATTAAGAATAAATACTTTATTCAAATCAAAATATTCAGAATACTTCTGAAGCTCAGGAAATTCTGAGGCTTTCAGTATACCATATCTTTTAGGCTGCTGTTTAATATCAAACAACGTTGTCTTTAAAACAACGAGGTCTATAAAATAGTAAACATCATGTCCATCGTTTTGGTATTCACGAATAAGCGGAAAGTCGCAATCTGCATACCACGGTTTTGAATAATAAACTATTTTCATTGTATATTCGTTTTAATGTTATTACCATAACATAAAGTTAATATTTTTAAAGACTATTTATCCCATATAAATGCACAGCCAAACTCTCCTGGATCACCAATTTGTCTGATTGTAAGAAAAACTACAAAATACATCAAATAGACTGCATATACATAATTAATATACTTTCTTTTTATATCACTATATGCCAGACCAACACCTAACAAAATTGGGGTAAAAAACTGACATCCCTTACCAATTCTGTCGATAATTTCAATGTCACCGGCCAATATAAAAAAAACATTGGCAATATATGTACATACAAACAATGGCAATACTTTAGAGTCTTTTTTAGCAGCAAAATATCCTAATATCATTGTTCCTAACGTAGAAGCAAACTGCATAGATACAAAAAGAAATGAAGAAACCGCACTTTTTGTTCCTTTCAAGAAACTAAGGCTACCCTCATCAGTAAACCAGCGATCTGCGTCATCAACATATCGCATAAAATTTGAATCAGAATCAAAAGACATCATAGAAAGCCATGTGGCAAAAGGTCCTAGCATACTTTTATCCCAAAAAAAATACAATGCCAAATAAGCACCTATCAAAAAATACAAATATTTATTTTTTAACTTAATTTTATCCTTATATAAAAACGTAACTAAAGTCAATACTATTGGGAATATCGTAGAAGAGTGAATCAAATATGCCAATATAAAAAATGCCGCAGCAAAAAGTCGCTTTTTATCTAACATGAAAGCAAAAGCAAACAAAATAAATGAGACTGCAAAATATTGTCTGAAATGACATTCTACAGATGGTCCAGTGATAAGAACAGCCATTGGTAAAGCCCACATTGCAGCTTTAGGATAGAACCTTAATATAGCAAAAATACCCAATATAAACAAAGCAGCATATATTGTAAATACAATTTCCGGCGTAATATGAGTATTTGCACAAAAGTCACACCACCATCTGTAAATAATTTCAGTCTCTTCATTGATATAATAGCTTTTACTTCCTAATTCCACATCTTGTGCATAATGATGATAATCAGCACCTCGCATCCATCGTAAACCGTAAAATAAAGAAAACATCACAATAGGAATAATGGATAAAGACCAATATCTATTCATTTCAGCTTCCTTCAATCTGCTAATTAAATATCCACTACAAGCTAATATTACTAAAAGCAATATTCTAAACGCCCAATAGACCTGAGGGTCTCCTAAGTTTGAATTGAACATTTTATTTAAAATTTTCTTTAATAAAATTAATAGATCTTTGTCGCTGTATTGACAATAATTGATTTACAGCTTTCCAATCTATTTTACTTTTTAATATATACTCTGGACTATTTTTTTCATTAACAATTCTGTCTTTCAAACCAAACTTTTCCAATAAACTTTCAAATCTAGCAATTCCTCTTGATCCATTTGCAACAACTAGAAAAGGCTTGTTCATAATTATAGAAAAGACTGTTCCATGAAATGAATCAGTTATCACTAAGTCACAATCACGAATATAAGCCAACCATTTCTCCACAGCTGGTAGGATATTCATACCAACTTGTATATCTGAAATTTGAAGGATTTCTTTATTCGCATAAGCAGAACTTCTATTAATATAATCCTTAATTATGTCATTTTCATCTAAAACATAACTAAAGATTTTACCTTTAGCTACAGTTTCTAGTTTATCCAACATTGAAAGATATTGTTCTTTCAATAATAACAACGTTGGATCAAGAACTGTTTGTATATTAACTGTCTCACACCCCCAACTCTCAATAACCGACAATGCAGATTCTTCCCTAACTGAAATAGCATCAAAGTGCTCTATAAGTTGAGAACATCTTTGCTTCTGCATTTTAGTATATTCGGGGGTATTTGTGCCAAACGACGCAGCATAAGCATATCTTTTCAAATTCCATCCATTTGTAAAAGCAAGGAAATAATTATCTATATTGGGTACATAGATAGCTCTCCACACTTGATCACTTCCAACACAAATAGCATCAAAACGATCTTTACATCCATGTTTCAACGCTTCATCGGTGTAGAATTTTTCCGTTTGAGGATTCAAATAATGGGATTCAAATTTCATCATTTCTTTCCCTTTGTATGCTATAATTTTCTCACGATCATATAAAAGTGGATATAATTTTCCATCAATTATACCTTTTATGAAATTTTTCACAAAAAACTTAATTTTAAGTCTAATACCAACCTTTTCTTTTTTATGTCTATACATAATTAAGGTTGGTTCATGTCCCATTTTCTTTAAAGTAGTCAATAATGCATAAGCCTGCAAATATCCACCATAGTTATTATTGAATGGAACTGTAAGTATTCCTATTTTCATCGTTTATTTTATTTTTATATTCTAGCCCAACATATTTACCTTTAAGAAAGCTATTCACCCATGTAGTTCAGGTTGATTGATTATTCTTATAACACAATACCAATCCGTTCGCTAAAGTAAGGTAAGGAATATCTGGCTTTAAAACCCGGTTTATTGGTATACCCCTTTTATTAACAATATTGACAATTTTATTTTTACCATATCCAATTCTCCTATATTTTAATTATCTGCAAACACTCACAGCAAGATACTATTTCTTATTTATCTCCTCATTTGTATATGTCACAAGTTCCACATTAGGAATGACATTTACAAAGCTATTTAGCAAGTTTTCCTGAGCTTGTAATGTCATTTTCTCCTTAGAAACAAGGAGCAACACAACATGAAGATTCCCGCAACCCTTATTTGCCATGACCTCGTATATACAAATAAGGTTTCGTTTCATGCTATCTGCCGTCCAGCGATGCCATCTATAAAGGTGACAAACAGAGTTATTATCCCTAATGGATTTCTTACTATCATATTTACATTCTTCATAATTACAAATACATAATATACACTACCTCAGAATCTCCTGCATGAGTTGAATCGAATAACGCAATTCATCTTCTGTATATGCATGACCATTATCATAATGATCGATGGCATTTCTTATATAAGAGCAAATTGTATTATATTGGACACGACCATAACACGAAATACTCTGATGCAGATTGGGGGTAAAAGCAAGGTTTATTTTTCACCAATGATTTCATTTCTTCCTCTCACCAATTATTATCCCCAAAAAACTTGGGATATACATTTGTAGAAGCCAATAGATAGCTATACAAAGAAGAACGCAGCAGAAAGGAGATGCAAGATAATTGAAGCTCATCACATACCAACAGTCACTAACAGGTGTTACCTTATCTGCAAAAAAAGCCATCTTGTTGAATGCAGATATCACGTAACCCAAGATAAATGGATGAAGAGCGTAGATGAAGAATGAAGTTCGTGCCAACTTTTTGTTTATGTTGTAAAACTTGGGATACTTACATAATGCTGATGCCAATAGAATGAGAGTAAAACTCTGGAAGATAACCAACCAAGGATGAATCATCTTCGAAATCTCGTCACCCATTGCTGAACCAGTATAAGTTTGGGATACCATCAAAACCACAGCAACTGGACATATAATCTTCTTCCACTTCCAAAGCACATCTGTAAAATCTTGCTTTTTGATAGCGAAATAGGCGCCTAAGCTAAAGAATAAACTAGCACAAGCAAACGTACCACTCATCCATGAGACTCTGATATCAAATACATATATCGCAAGCAATAATATGAGAAATATTATTTTACTAAAGTTTCCCACCCCAAAATAATGGGGTAAAAATAACAGTTTCTCAATAAAA
>ERZ1026882.510-NODE-510-length-21169-cov-76.526665_pt1 | contig 21169 bp, 14 predicted proteins | sample MGYA00380171_ERZ1026882 | MGnify/ENA primary metagenome ERZ1026882 (study PRJEB33269, sample SAMEA4719807) | human gut metagenome | biome: human-associated habitat; feature: organic feature; material: feces | place: Cameroon | collected 2013-10 ...
ACATAAAAAAGGCCGCCCTTTTTGAAGTCTGTTAATAACTTCTAGGACAGCCCCAAAATCAGTATTTATTATAAATAAGCAAATCTGTTATACCCATGCCATACCGACATGGGTATCCGTTGAAGCAACTTCAGTTTGAATCTATGAACGGATTTTCTGACTGTACTAAAGTTGACTTTTTCACTATAATCACAAACACTTTAGAGGTAAAAAAATGAAGTTCAAAAGCATTTTTTCAGTTTTTATAGCACTTTTTTTATTTTTATCACCAGCCTTTTCTGCTCCCTCCGAAAGCACAGATGAAACTCTCGATCTTGGCGCAGACTTCATGCGCGGGTTCGATGCGTCCATGGTTTCGCAGCTCGAAGAATACGGAAGCAGTTTCTACAACGAAAACGGAACAAAAGAAGACATATTTAAAATCCTAAAGGCGCACGGAGTAAACTGGATTCGCCTTAGAATCTGGAATGCGCCACAAGATTCAACACCGGGACAAAATAACTACGAGCGCACACTCGCAATGGCAAAGCGCATAAAGCAAAACGGCTTGAAGTTCCTGCTTGACTTTCATTATTCAGACAGCTGGGCAGATCCTGCAAAACAAAGTCTTCCCGCTGAATGGGACAACGTTTCAAGCATAGAAGAGCTCTGCAGCAAAGTCAGTGAATACACAAAGAAAATTCTTACAGACTTAAAAAGCCAAGGATGTGCGCCAGACATGGTTCAGCTCGGAAATGAGATCAATTCTGGAATGTTTCTTACAAAATCAGACGGAACAACTGCTCCCAGCATTGACTGCTACTCTTGGACAGGACACACAGAAGGAAACAAGAATCTCCTAAAAGTTTTACAGTCCGCATCCAGCGCAGTTTCAGAAATTGATTCAAGCATAAAAAAAATGATTCACCTTGCAAGCAGCAAAGGCGACAACTTTGACTGGTGGTTCAAAAACCTGCAAAACCTGAAAGGTGTAGACTACGACTATATAGGCTTAAGCTATTATCCTTTTGAAGAACACGGAACATTGAAGCAGCTGCGCGAAAACATAGCATACTTAAAAAAGACTTACAAAAAGCAAGTTCTAGTTGTAGAAACTTCCTGGGCGTGGTCAATGGAAGCCTACGGCGACAGCACAAACAATATAGTATGGTACGAACCAGCCGGAATCCAAGCCGCAAAAAATCTTGTAGACAACAAAAGCACACAGCTCAAAAATTTAAAGACACAGACTTATAAAGGAAACAAATGTGTTCAGGCTTCAGTGCAAAACCAAGTAACAGTTGTAAAAGCAATAATGGAAGCTACATCCAATGCAGGAGGCTGCGGAATCTTCTATTGGGGCGGAGACTGGATTCCAAATTCAAAAATCCAAGACACCTGGGAAAACCAGACACTCTTCGATCTTAAAGGAAAAGCCCTCGAAAGCCTGAATGTATTTTTGACAGAATAGCCCCTGTCATTAGCTGTCTAACAAGTCCTAAATGTCATTGTCGTACTTGATACGGCAATCTCTAATCATTGATTGTAATATCTACAGTTAGATTATCAACCAAGTTTCATTCAAAACTTAGTTGATAATCTGCTATTTTAACACTGTTTCTGCAATCGGAAAATCCTGCCGGCGCAGTTCTTTCTGCGGAACCTGCTCATAGCCCCATTTTTCATAGCTTAACTCAGGAACTTGATTTTCCACATAGCTTGAAAGTTCTGCCAAAGATACAAAGCCATCGTCATTTGAATCTGCCTTTCCCGCAAGTCCGTCCAGGAGAACATAAGTAAAAACACCATGCCCGTTATAGCCTTCCATTGCAGACTGACTGTCCGAAGCCGCCGCTAAAATTGCGTGTCCTGTTGCCCTTGAAAGACGCTCGAATATTCCCTTGTCTCCCATTCCACGCTTATTTGAATCTGCAAAGAACGCGCCAGAATTGCATGTGTCAAGCATCATCAAAGTTTTGCCGGCTTTTATAAGTGAAAGGTTTTTCGTCAAATCGCTTTTTGAAATTGCCTTTAGCGGAATATCGGTTTTGTTCGTGTAACGGAAATTAACAGGAATAAAATAATAGTCGCCATCATCATAAGTCGTTCCATGTCCTGAAACAAAGAAAACAAAAACATCATCCGCAGTTACAATTGAAGAAAGTTCCGTGAATTTTTGCTCCAAGCCTTCTTTTGTAACCTCGGCATCTTTTAATGAATAAACACAAACATTCTGATAAAGTCCGTTTTGTTGCTTCTTGAATGATTCTTCAATTGAAGCCGCATCCGGCACACAATAGTTAAGCCACAAATCTTTGTCGCGGTATTTGTTCACAGCAACCGTAAGAACATACAGATTCGGCTTGGAAGTTTTTCCCTGCCAGTTTACATCTGCGCTAGCACGACGGCTTTCTATCATTCCAGCGGAATTCATCGCAAACGCTTCAATTTTATTCTGTCCGTTCTGCAAAGTAACTGTATGCCTGAATATTTTCTGCTCGCCATTGCTCGACTCAATGCCTTCAGAAAGCCGGATTGTTTTTCCATTCAAGACAATGCTGACATTCCCGATTCCACCGCCTGTATTCTGCACACACACATCAAAAGTAACATCGCGGTCATCAGATAATTCCGGCAGATTTTCTATAGCAACAGCAGGAGCATTTCCACTGCGCACAATTGAAGCAAGATTCACTTCCTTTGCATATCCTGAAATATCCTCACCGCGCATTTTAGCCGCAACCAAGTCCGGGCGATACAATTTATCATAAACCTGATCAATGCCGATTACATCCATGCCGTCAACAATATGCACAAGATTCTTCATAGCCCATTCCGTGCCAGTAAAGAAACCTTCGGGCGTGTATGTGAGGTAGTCATAATCAGTCCTTACAAGATGATAATTAGCACCCCAGTTTTCAACAAAAAATGTATCAAGTAAATTATTTTTATCTATTTCATAATTCCATATTCCAGTTTTATTACATAGAATAGTTGTATATTCTAGCTTACCCGTATAATAATTCCAAAATTCTATCGAAGTATCTTTTTCTACAGCAATATATGGATTCTCTCTTAAAAAAATACAGTCATCAAATATATCAACATTATCTATAAAACAAACTTGTTTATCTGTTAAAACCTCTTTTACAGAAATTTGATCAAACTCATGAATAAAAAAATATTTTCCATCAGGGCTATAATTTTTTTCAGATGCACTATTACTACTTATAGATTTATATAAATTTTGAGTTTCTCCTGAATAGTTAGATAAAATTTTTCCTGTGGCAGAATCAACTAAAAAAAAACGAAACTCACCTTTATCATAATATCTTATAACAAACTTATCTCCATTCGAAACAAATCCTAAAATTGATGCATCATCAGCATAAAACATAGACCATTCTATTTTTTCTTTTTCTATATTTATGGAAAAAAAACGATTATGATCACGAAAAAACACCCTTTTTCCATCAGGTGAAATCCAATTCTGACCACCTTGCCAATCATCTACATCAAAATGTAAAGTCTTTTTTATTTTTCCTTGTTTTATATCAAAAATAGAAATGTCCGATCTACCATTAGAAGAAAACACAAAATCAGAATCATAAGACAATATATTACTTATATGGCTACTAAGATAAGTGTCTTTTGTAACAACTATTTCAGATAGCAAGTTACCATTAAGATTAAAAATAGAGATTGTATCTATACTTGCTTTTGAATTATAAATCAAACAAATAATTTTTTTTCCATCTGGACTTAAAACAGATTTATAAAATCTTAAATTTTTTTTCCATTCATTGATTGTCTTTTTAGTTTTTAATTCAACAAGTTTTAATAAAGTTCCTTCATTATCATAATTAAAAGTTATAATATGTTTTCCATCTATACTAAAAACACCATAATCAAATTGTTCTTCATTTTCTAATTTTATTTCATCATCTATTTTTATATCATATATTTTACTTTTGCCGAATCTAAAGTTTATTAATAAATGACTATTCAATACATTATAATATATACTTTCCACAGGTTCTTCATAAATAATTTTTTTCATTTGCTTATTTTTTTCTATATTTAAAATTACAACAGTTCCATTTTCAGCACCGGCAACTAAACATTTTCCATCAGGAGTATATATTATAGAGTTTATTTTTGTTTCATATTCATCATTTGTGTTAAACATATAAACTTTGCATTCATTTTGAATATTCCAAATTTCTATAAAACCATTATAATTTCCTACTGCTACAAAATTTCCATCAGGACTATAAGCAATAGACTTCACCATAGAGCTGATATAAAATCTCTTTATTTCTTTACTTTTTTTTATATCCCATATTCTAATAGTAGAATCCTTACTTCCACTTGCTATAAATTTACCATCAGAACTGTACGTAATAGAACTTATCTCATCTGTATGACCTTTTAAAATCCTCACTTCTTTTTTATCTAAAATACTCCAAATTCTAACAGTTCTATCCTTACTTCCACTTGCTACAAATTTTTCATCAGGGCTGTATGCGATATTACTAGTAATATAATAATTGTGCTTAGAATCAAAGAGTACAACAGGCTCTTTGCATTCTTTAATTTTCTTATTATCAATCTTTTCCGCAGCAATTCCTCTTGCTGTATTTTGGGCAGAACAAATATTTGCTATCAACACAAAGAAAAATAATGTCAGCAATACTTTAGAAATCTTTCTCTTCATCTTTCTACTCCAATTTGAATTCTGAGTTTGGCTCTGCACAAAACAAACAAGGCAGAATTACTTCATCAAAAAACTAAAGAAAACGGAATATATTATACTGAACACCAATATTCACGGCATTTGATTTTATGCAATAATCTCCATAGAGCAAGAATTTATTGTTTATTCTTAATTCCAAATTCAATGGAAAATATATTGAGTTAAAATCAGAACCTACACCAGCAGTAAAAGCAATACGTTTATTATTGAATAAATAAATTCCCAATTCCAAGCAAGGAAAGTCAAAAGAACTTTCCGCATTATCATTTATATAATAATTAAATCCAAGTTTTGGTTTTAAAATATTGAAATAATCGACACTAATACCTGCATTAACTCCTACATTATCATTATCAAGAACAGTTCTGTATCCACCAAATACCCCAAATCCTATAGAACCATTTGCCCAAGAATAAGAGTCCACATTAAAGAAAGAATCATTTTTATAATTATTTAGCTTAACAGAATATAACTTTCCGCTTATATGTGAATTGCTCCAGTTTCTTGTTTTTCCAGATACAACTTCTATATTGTGCTGTCCCTCAAACAAAGGAGAATCAACATTAAAAGTTCTATTTTTTGTTACATAGCCATAGTAAATACCATCGATATAAAGCCTTCCATCAATAAGACTTTCAACAGCAAGTTTTGTAGTCTTGAAGTTTATTTCAAATGAAGTTTTATCAGCAGTAGAAATTTTCTCTTCTTTAGGCTTTTGTTTTCCAATAGTAAAAGAAAACTTATACTCACCATTAGGCAAAAGAACAACCTTGTCTTTTTTTATTTCTCCAAAATCATTGCCATTTATAGCCAGTTTTCCAAGACTGTTTACCAGAACAGTGGCTTTTACTGCTTGAATCTGTACAGAAGTTTTCTCCCCAGTTTTTACCTCTGCATTTTTTGCAAATACAAATCCATCTGCCGATTTTATCTCTAGCTTATAAATTCCAGAACCAAGCTTTGAAAGTTCCAGTTCTTTTTCTGCCTCTACATATCCAAATCGTTTTCCGTTCAAGTAAACTTCGCCGGAAACATTGCTTAAAAGATTAATGCCGCCAGACTTTACAAAAACATCCAAAGTCTTGTTAGCTTCAACTAGAATATTTTCAAAGAACTTTTTTTCACCAGAACGGATTTCAAGATAATATTTTCCAGACTGCAAATCTTCTATTTTTTGAGGCCCATTTTCTCTTATATGGCATTTAAAATCGCTATCAAGATACAAATCCCCTTCTATGTCGCTAGTAACAATTATGCTGCCAGTTTGCTTCACTAAAGAACTTGAACGCCCTGCAAGATAAACATCGCTTACAAGCTGACGGTATTCTCCGGGAAGCTGCTGACCTGCCGTAGCACGAAGAACATCATTTCTAACTTCCTTTAGAACTTCTTCAATAGACTTTCCTTTTTCCGTAATTCTTTTTGTGAGTGCAGGGGTATACACGCCGTCAAGAGCCGTTTCTCCGGCTTCAGCGGAATAAACGATAATTGAATTTTTAGGTTTGCGGCTTACGGCTGCAAGTCCACGGGTGTCTCCGCCGCGATGCTTGCCATTCGGAAACGGATCATTGCGGCACGAGTCCAAAACAACAACATTGGATTCCCCTGTCATGCTGTCCATAACCTCATCAAGTTCAACACATCTGTAGCGAATTTGCTCTTCATCATCGATTTTTGAATTTACAGGAATAAGATAGTTTTTTCCGTCAATCTGAACTGCATGACCGCCATAATGAAAGAATGCAATTCCACCTGCCTTTTTTGTTTTGTTTCTAAATTCCAAAAGAGAATCAAACATTTCATCCCGATTTGCGTTTTTCACAAACGTTACAGAAAAACCGATGCTTTCAAGCGCAGTTTTCAAATCCTCAGCCTCCGGCACAGGCTGGCTCAAAGACTTTATCTCGCTGTAATCACCGTTAGCAATAAGCAAAGCATTTTTGGCTTCCTGGGAGAAAGCAGATGAAAGAAGTCCTGCAATAACAAATATGCTAAAAAGTTTTTTTATTCTTAACATGTTTCTATCCTATTTATTTTATTATTTACTCTGAAAAAACAGCACATCGCACTTTGCAAAATCTTTTATATACTTTTCATTCTTGTTTTTTACACACTCTTCCAGTTCTTTTAAAACAAGTATCAATCGGTTCTCATAGTCCTTTTTAGCATCAAAGTCCTTGCACTTTTTGCCATAATCAGAAATTTGAAGAATTTGTTCCAAAAGCTCACGATATAAAAGATTTTGTTCAGACAACTTTTCATTTTGAGAACTTACCATGACTGCACTACACAGACACTTTGCCAGTCCGCCTATAAGATTACAAACCGGAAGCAGAATTGACTTATTCTTCAAATCCTTATTTTTAAATTGAACGGAATACTCAAAATCAACAATGTCTTTTACTGTTCTTATGGCAAGCCTTTTTGAATCATTGCCGGATTCTTCTGCTTCTTTTTCCAATGCAACCATAACAGGATTGATTTTGTTTTTCACATTTTTTATCATTGTAAAGAATTTTTGAGCAGAGCCTTCTATAACAGTTTTTCTCAAAAACTCCACAAAATCAAAATATTCAACAAAGCCAACAGAATTTGGGTCAAGTTTTTCATATCGCTTTAAGGAACGAATTGACCAACCAATGCTCCACACGGGAAATTCTTCCTTTAAGTTAAAAGCAATCATTCTGGAAAAATGCGCATCGCATTTGTTCAAGGAATTAGACACAGAATTGAATTTTGAATCAATATATTTGTCCGCTTCTTCTTGAACAAGATTTTCAACAGTATTTTTAATTTCTTTTTGAACTGATTCATCAACCTCTTTTTTCAAAAGAAATTTCGGAACAAAAATTGAACCGCCAACAAGAAGGGAAAGAGATGTAAGGATAATTGAAAAGTCAATTCGTTCAGCTGCTTCCTTTGGAGAAAAATTCGCAATATTTTCTAAAAACTTACAGTTCCAATTTTCAACCAAAGGTTTACTGAAAACAATAAGTAAAACCGCAACAAGAGAACCGATGAGAAGCAGAGCAACCAGCACAAATAAAATAAAAAAACAGACTTCACTAATTGAGTATTTAGATTTTTTATCTTTTGAAGAATCAGAGTTGTTATCCTTTTTTTCTACATTTTTATTAGATACAGATTTTTTCTTTTTTATAGTTCTACCAACAGTTTTTCTTGGTAAAGTTGTCTGAATAACACCCCATTTTCCATCAGTCTTAAACTGAGAATCAGAATTTCGTCCGATTGCTTCAAAAACAGAATCAATTCCTACAAACACATCAGACTTTAGAACACGAGGAGCAACTAAAGGAATATTCTTATTTGATTTATTTTTGAAAAGACAACGCTCTTCCAGCGTTTCAAATTTTATAGACGATTTTGCTTTATCAGTATAGTTATTAAAATCGCCTACAAGCCTTCTGTAATTCAAGTCTCCTTTTATTATAACAAGATCACTTTTATCAAAATGACTTTTCAAATCGTCAGGCATTTTGTCAAAATAATATGGCTCAACCCAAAAATCGTTAGTCCAAACTTCAATTTTCTTTTTGCTGATAAAATCCAAAAGTTCTGTATTTTTTCCATTTTTTGTAAGAGCAGCAACAAGTTTTGAAAAATCATCAATTGTTGCATCAGAAACAAAAAACGGACATGGCTTTAAATGAAAAACAACTTTTTTTGCAAGTCCACACACAAGAAAGAAAACCGCAAGATAAATATCACTAAAAAGTTCCGCGCCACTGTTATCACAAATGATGTCAAATCTTGAATAAGGTTTAGCCACATCCAAATAGTTTTGACATATTTCAGTTTCATTGCAAAGACATTTTACGGATTCAGAGCGGATTTCATGAAGCTGGCTTAAATCTCCACTATTGGAAGTCAATGAATAATAAAGAATGCTTTTTATATGCTCATTCTTTCGCTCATTAAATTCCTGTTTTTCTTTTTTCGAGAATTTTCTCTTATTAAATTTTTCAAAATCATCAAACAAGACAGAAAGTTTAGAACTGAAATCTTCCGCTTTATCCTTCCAGTCAGCATCTTTTTTTGCTGCAAAAAAATCAAACTTCAGTTTGTCATAATTTCTAAGACTAAGAAGCAGATGATAAAAATAGAATTCAACAAGAAAAAATGGAGCATTTTCAAAGAAATCCTTTATAGTGTCATCTTTATACGAATAAACTGCCGCCTCTAGTTCAGAAACTCCCGGAACTTTCGAGTTAAATATTCTATCATAACTGACTTTATGATCCTTAATAAAAGACTCATATTCTTCTGAACAGACTTCTTTAAAAATTTTGGGAAATCTGTTTTCAATAGTAAATTTTGCAAATGAACCAAAGTCTTTTGCAGAAAATTCCTTTAAATCCTTGTTTTTCCAATAATCTGACCTTTCCATATTCCTATTCCATCACTGTATACGTAATCTTGAAAACACTGGTTTCGTAGTTTTCTGCAGAACTTTGTTTTACAGCCATGATTCCACGTGTGATTTTTTGAATGTCGTTTCTTGCGTATCTTCCGGTAGAAGTCTGCTCCGGAAGTCCTTTCTCTGAAGTTGAGGCATAAATCAGAATCTGCTCTGCTCCGTAAACGCCGTCAACAACCTTAAAAACCGTGTCTTTCAAATCAGGGAAAGTGCGGACTTCACCTGCGCGGATAAAATTGTTCTCAACAGGAAGCCAGTTCTTGTCGCCGTTAGCGTCAATGCACAGAATCGCAATATAAGAATCCTTCTCCACAGAAATCATGAACTTTACAATGTCATTCGGATAAAGCATATTCACAAGATTATCCTCGCTGTCGAGCATCGCCGCTGTAATAAGGTAGTCAGGCTTGGGGATATTACGCACAAAATCTTCGTTAATGGATTTTGCAAGCTCATAATTTGCAGGCTTATAATTCAGACCGGGCAAGTTCTTTGTAGAAAATTCAACGGAAGTCTTTTTTGTGTTTCCCGCAAACTGTTTGTATGAAAAATAAACTGAAACTTTATTGTCTTTTTCTATAAATGAGGAATATATAACTCCTTCCGGAAACTGCCGCTTTGCCCAATCAGAAGAACTCATGTCATAAACGCCGCTGTCGCTAAGCTGCGCCAAGAACAATTCCGACTGCTGGTCTGCTTTCAAATCAAAAATTTCTTTTCCGCAATCCGAAAGCGCAACTTCTATCACGTCTTTTAGAAAAACAGTGAATTCAGAAGCTGAATTTGTTTCCGAGTCAACAGGAAGCCCCACCTGAACCAAAGATGCATTCTTTGGAATGATTTTTGAAACTGCATTCCTGACAGTCGCCGAAAAATCCTGGGCAAAAACAGAAACTGAGCAAAACAGGATTACCGCAAATAAAATATTTTTTTTCATATCAATTTTCCTCTTCTTGATTCTTTTCAACAAACTGATTTTTTACCTTCTCAAAAAACTCTTTATCCAAAACAAACGACTGCTCAGCCTTTTCAAAAGCCGCCATCAAAGATTTTTCTTCGTTAGAACTTAATCCCATGCCGGAAAATGATTCGCCCTGAACTTGAGCGACTCCGTTTTTCTCCAAAGTAACGTTGCACAAAACTTTTGTTTTTGAAACTGACTCATGGCTTGCAAGTCTTTCGCTGTCAACAAAAATCACAAAGTTCCATGCTTTTTCTTTCTCACCAGATTTATCTATAAAAACTGGAATTCCATATTGTTCTATCATCTTTTGCAGTTTGCCCTGCATTTTCTGCTCGATATTTGCATTGGAACACATATTTTCTGAGTACTTGAATTCAAGCCCGGCATAAACAGGAGTTACTTCAAAATTTAAAACTGTCGAATCGGCGGTTATTTCGCCAAGAATATTTTTTTCAATACCGCTTACAAGCCTTACTTTCATACTGTAGCTTCCATAATCCAAAGACTGAGTATTTCCAGAAATTTTGATTTTGTTTTCAGAATTGATTTCATACAGCGCACTACCGAATGATTTTTCTTTGTTAAAAAGTGTAGCCTCCGCTTTTAAGGATGAAAGATTTTTATATTCATCGGAATGAACCTGCAGAACAGACAAAAATTCACTGCCCTTTTCAACTGCCTTAGGATAACTTTCATTTTGAATCTTGCAGTTCTGAATTATTTTTTTTGCATACAAAAGAGCATACTCATCTAAAGCGGCTTTTCCGCCGGAAGCCTCAACAAACGCCACCGCTTTATATAAAGGATTTTCAGAGACAGCCTTGTAAACTGCGATGCAGTTTTCCACATCTGATTTTAGAGAGCTACTTTTTCCATTGTTTTCCGGAAGCAATGAAGAATATCTTTCAGAAATCTCTTTTGCAAAGGAATCCATTTCACGCTTTACTTTTTCTTTTGAAACACTGCATTTTACATAGCAGATATACTGCTCTTGATTTTTTGACGTTAAATATTTTTCTATATAATAGTTCTCAGGCAGAATTTCCGAGACATACCGCTGCGCAAAAGATTGAATTATTTCTTCCTGCTCGATATAAGGGTTTATTATTTCGGAACTGAAATTCTTTGAACTTTTTGTTTCCTGTGCCTTTGACTGAATGACTGTTCCATAATATTTTACAACCTGATTAAGAGCGTCATTTCTTGCTCCATTTCTTGCATTTGTTTCATTCGCAAGATAGCTTGAAACACCGATAAAAAACAGACTTTCATCCGAAACAGGAACTGAATTTACCCATTCGGGACGCTGCGGCGGAAAAGATTCCACAAAGACTTTTGCATTTCCAATTGCAATTTCAATTTTTTCAGCTTTTGAATCACGGAGTTTTAACGAGCCACACCCGCTCCACAAAATCGTCAGAATACAAAAAATCAATACAAGAAAACGCTTTTTCCGCCACATAAACTTTTCCTAAAAAAATCAGAACATAGACGATGGCAAAGAACCGCCGAAGAATTCTGAAACTTTCTCAAGCTGCTTGCGTTTTTCCGCATCCTTTTCAGCGTCAGCCTGTTTCTGATATTCAGCCGCCTTCTGACTGCAGTATTCTTTCAACGCTTTGTCAGCCTCAGCCTTGTCAATTATCATAAGAACATAAACCTTGTAAGCATATTTTGAAGAAGTAGTCACATAGGTTTCTGTGTAGAATTCTTTCGCTGGAAGTCCTTTTGCAAGACCTTCAGCCATAAACTCCTCAAGTTCCTGAGAAGCAATCTGGGGATCAAAAACATCGCTTGTTATTCCATAAGAAGCGGTTGCAGTTCTTCCTCTATCAGAAATGAGAGTTCCATAGTATTTAACAAGCTGATTCCGACCGTCACTCTGAGCATTGCTTCTAGCTTCCGATTCTGTGGCGAATTTATTGCTCACGCCTACAAAAGCAAGCTGTTTGTTCGTAATCGGAACAGAATTCACCCAGTCAGGCTTTTTTTCAGGATATGTCATAACAGGCTTCAATGCCTCCAATGCAGCGGCTCTGGCCTTTGCCGCATCTTTTTCCGGTGAACTCGCACATCCAACAACCATCAATCCAAGCATAGCGGCAAGTGCCACACATCCAAGTTTTTTCATTTCTTCCTCCAATAATCAGGGAATTTCCCAATATGAAATTATATCAAAAATAATATACTACTATATCAAATTAATCAATTAAAATTATATATAAATATATCTATCTTGATATAAAATGGATTTAGAAAAGACAGTAATCGACAACATAAAAAGAATTCGCAAGGAAAAACATATCACGCAGGAACAGCTGGCAGAAGCGTGCAATACGGCGACAAGCTACATCGGGCTTATGGAAACCTACAAGAATGTGCCTAAGCTTTCCACAATCGAAAAAATCGCCGCAGCCCTAAACGTTGAGCCTGAAATACTTTTCAAAAAATCAGAAATCGAAAAAAAAGATGAGCAGAAAATCCGCATAATCACAGACACAGTCATAGAAAGCATGAGAAAAGAGCTTTACAAGGCAATCAGAGAAAACTGGCGCGCGGAATAAAGACAAATTTTAATGTAGACTTATCGACATATTATCTTCATTGCCAATAGAGTATACTCTCAATAGCTTATAGGCATATCTCTTTCTCAACTTATAATGCACATATTTATACAACTTAACAGCACACCCCTCAGCCAAGTTGTATGTAATACAGTTCATCAGGCTATTTTCATAGCTCTTTGTCAGAGTATTCATGCAAATCATTACAGCTTATCTATAAGAATGTGTACAGCTTATATGCATCCTCATAGATAAGTTATCCAGCAATTTACATACAGCAAATATAAAGCACTGCGGATAGCTTAGCAATAAAAACAACCATAACCTAAAGCAACCTTGCTCAATAGCTTATGAATTATTTCATCTGTAAATTAGGAAAAAATAAAAACTTCTATATTTTTATCTAAAAAATCGACAATTTTTTTTAATTTAAGGCAATAACATAGTTATAAATAAAAAATAAATACACAAACAGCATTTTCAAGTTTTTATTGAAAATCTAAAAATAAGGAGGAAAAGAAAATAAAAATAAGAAACGAGACTTTTTAACTGATATTAGGCAGTAAAAAAAGTCTAAAAATTCGGTTGCGGAAAACAGGCTAGAAAAACTCTATACAAAGTAAAGAACTTCCGCAGATTTTTCAAACCACCAAAAGAAAAAAGACGTTGTCTAAAACTTTAGTGGTAAAAACAACAGACAAAAAAAATAATACAAAGGAGTCAATATTATGATAAATATCGACACAAAACGTAAAACTAATTTCGCTGTAACATTAACACCTTGCTATTTCAGGGAGCATACATACATTGCACGTGTTCCAAGAAAGATGATAACAACAGATCAAATTTTAGACTTAGTTGCAGCTCATAATCAGGGAATTGACCGTTATCAGGTAGGTCATGCCATGGAACTGCTGAAAAAGGAAATTCTTGAGCAGGCAGAACTTGGTTTTGCAGTAGACATAATGGAAATCTGCAAGCTTTACATTGCCCCTTGCAATGGAATAAAGTCACTTACACCAGAAGCAGAAATCATAACAGGCTTTGAAGCGCGATTTTGTGCAAACGAGCAGTTAAACGAAAAACTTAAAACTATAAGTGCATCTGTAACCTCTGTAATAACTCCATCTCCTCAAATTTCACAAATTGAAAATCCTGTAGACGGAACAAAGGACAAGACGCTAAAAGCCACATTCAGCGCACGTCTTATCGGTAAAAAGTTAAAGGTCGGAGGAGCAGAAAGCGGAATATGGTTTGTTCCAGAAACAGAAAGCAACGAACCAGCAGAAGATGAATCTACCTGGATAAAAGTTCCAGAAGAATTTATAACAAGGAATACATCTAAAATGCTTGAATTTCATCTTCCTCGTTTACTTACAGCTGGAAAGAAATACTTTATACAAATCTGTACATCAGAAAGAAGTGGCTATGAGCTAAAAACTCCAATAACAGGAATAAGTAAAATTCCTATTACAATAGAAGAATAAAACAAAAAATCCCGAAGCATAGATGTATTACCATTATGCTCCGGGATTTTCGTTTATAGCTTAGGTTAATAAAAAATTAGCCTTTCAAAACTTTTGCCAAGTCAGCAGAAGTAAACTTGAGATCTTCAGCTACTTTTGCAGCAGGTCCAGACTCACCAAAACGGTCGATTGTAAACAAGTCCTTTTTGCTTGAAACATATTTTTCCCAGCCAAAACTTACACCGGCTTCTGCAACAACAACACGTTTTGCATTTCCAATTATTTCTTTCTGAAACGACTCATCCTGTTTTTCGAACAAAGTCTTATCCATAACAGAAACGACACGGATATTTTTGCCAGAAACAAGCTTTGCAGCGTTCAAAGACATTTCAACTTCAGAGCCTGTAGCAAGGATTGTAATATCAGGATTCTTTGTTCCTTCCTGAACTATATATGCGCCTTTTCTTACAGTATTCTTCCAATCTTTGTCAGCTTTTTCATATACAGTGATTGCCTGTCTTGTAAATGCCATGCAAACTGGATGATTTGTGCTTTCAAGTGCCATTTCCCATGCAACAGCAGACTCTTCTGCATCGCCCGGACGCAGGAACTGTACATTAGGAATACAGCGCAATGCCGCATTTGTTTCAACAGGCTGATGTGTAGGACCGTCCTCACCTACATAGATTGAATCATGCGTGAAGATATAGATGTTAGGAAGCTTGCTCAAAGCCGCAACACGCAAAGAAGGACGCAGATAGTCGCTAAACACAAGGAATGTAGCCCCGAAAGCTCTAAGTCCTCCATGCAAGTTGATTCCGCTCATAACCTGGCTCATCGCAAACTCACGGATTCCATATTCAATTGTGCGGCCTTTTCTGTTTGTCTTGCTATAAACACCGTCATCGTCTGCAACTTTTGTCTTGTTAGGTCCCTGCAAGTCAGCAGAACCGCCCACAAGCCATTCATAGCATTTAGCCATGCAGTTAAGGCTTTTTCCGCTGGCATCGCGAGTAGCAAGCTTGTCTCCAACCTTATAAGAAGGGGATTCACACTCGCCTGTTGCCTTGTGATTCCAGTAAGCGTCCCATTTCTTTGCAAGTTCTGGATTTTCTTTTACCCATTCAGCAAATGTCTTGTTCCAGTTTTCTTCAGCTTTTGCCCATTCAGCTCTCTTTTCTTCAAAGTACTTATATGCTTCAGGAGCAACCCAGAACTGCTCATCAGATGGAATTCCAAGAGCAGTCTTTGCAGACTTGCAGCCTTCCTCTCCAAGAGGAGCACCATGGACATCAGCAGTTCCCTGCTTTGGAGCGCCTTTGCCAATTACAGACTTAAGAATAATCAAGGTAGGCTTTGAAGTGTCGCGCTTTGCAATTTCAACGAGGTCTGCAATTTCACCTACATTATACATAGAACCACGCAAAACCTTCCAGCCGTAAGAAAGATAGCGTTTTTCAATGTCATCTGTAAATGTTATATCTGTGTTTCCATCGATTGAGATTTTATTTTCATCATAGAATACAATGAGTTTTCCAAGACCAAGATTTCCGGCAAGAGAACTGGCTTCTGATGAAACTCCCTCTTCAAGACAGCCTTCACCAACGAGAGTATAAGTGTAATGGTCAACAATTGTGTGCTTTGGAGTATTAAAGCGGGCGGCAAGCATTGTCTCTGCAATTGCCATTCCAACTGCGGCGGCAATTCCCTGTCCGAGCGGACCAGATGTGCATTCAACGCCATCTGTTTCGCCGTATTCAGGATGTCCAGGACATTTTGAGCCAATCTGACGGAATGACTTTATATCGTCAAGTGAAACTTTATATCCTGAAAGGTGAAGAATTGAATAAAGCAACATCGAGCCGTGTCCGGCAGAAAGAACAAAACGGTCTCTGTCCACCCATTTTGAATCAGCAGGGTTGTGCTTTAAAAGCTCGCCGTAAAGAACAGCAGCGACTTCCGCGGCGCCAAGAGGAAGTCCCGGATGACCTGAATTTGCCTTCTGGATTGCATCCATAGAAAGGCTTCTGATTGACAAAGCGACAGCTTCGATAGCTTTTGTGTCCATAGTTGTTACACTCCACTAAAATTAAGGAAAATTTTAGTGGTATTCTACAACTAAGCGTCTGTTTTTTCAATCATCTAAAAGCTTAAAAAGAAAGACTTCTTCTATAAGAGTTCCGGACGTGAAATTCTCCGTAGCAAATCCAAAAGCTCGCCTTTTGAAGGACAAGCTTGAATTCCTTTGCGGAATTTTTCATTCTTAAACAAAGTCGCTAAGGCAGAAAGAACTTTTATATGGAACTGTGCAGAATCAGAAAGAATAACAAACATGACGTAAACCTTCCTTACATCAGGAGCCTGCATATCCATAGGCTCTCGTAAATACGCAACAACAATCTTGCTTTCAGAACTGTTTTTTACAAGTGGATAGCGCGGATGAGGAATTGCAATTCCATTTCCAACAGCTGTGCTAAGGACTTTTTCACGTTCAACAAGCTCTTTTTGAAGCTGGTGCGCAGTAAGACCAGATGGCACAACAATTCTATCGCATATATATTCAAATATTTTTGCGCAAGAATTTCCCGGCACATTCTCTAAAACTTCTCCACGCTCAAAAAGAATACCAATATCAAAATCTTCCATAATAGAACACTCCTCGTAACCCACTTTTACTTTTTCTTAAAAGAACTCATTCTGCCAGCAACACATGAACCGCCTTTTATAACCTTGAACTGGCTTTGCTTTTCCTTTGCAAGAGAAGACTCAAGGATTCCCTTTATATCCTCAAAGTTCCATTCCATTCCGTCTAATGAAAGAAGCAACGCATCCGCAGTTTCTTCTGCAGTCGGATCAGAAGCAATAGTTTCAAGCATACGCAGTATATGACCATGAAGCTGAGCCAAAACCACAACTTCCTGGCTTGGAAAGTTCAGAATCAGTTCACCAAGGAAATCAATTTTCCTCACTAGAGATGAAACATTTCCATAAAGTTCCAGTGTCTTCTTTCTGACAGCTCCAAGAGTCTGATCTGCAAACCAATTGTAATCTTTCTGAAGAATAGCATATCTTTCTTTAAGCGACAAGATAATTTTTTGAATCTGAATATCGTCAAGAGAAAAGTCATCTCGACAGATAAAATCCAGCGCATACTTTACATAGTCTGTTTTCTTCTGGTAAAGAGCATCAAGCACAATCTGGTCATAAACAAACTCTGGAATAGAGTTAAGCGTGTATTCCGCAAATGTAATGTTCTTTTTTAGCTCATTGTTTAACAATGCAAGCGTAGAATTCCATTTTCCGAACGCAGGAACCTCTTCTCCTTTTCTCCACAGTCTTGTTTCAACTCCGTAATGCTCAAAAGAAATCTTGTTTGTATGTTTAAAAAGAAACTCTTCCATTGAGCCGCAGTAAGGAACGCATAGAGTCCTTCTATTTTCAAAAAAAACTGTAACAAGCTGTTCTTCTATTGAGGTCATTGGTCCGCGTTTTTCAAAACATTCAAGAAGTCTTTTTTCAAGCTCCGAAAACCACTCAATCCGCTTTTCTCCAATTTCGCCTTTGTCGAATCTAGTTTCATCACTATGAAGAATCATCATATTAAGCTTGCCTGCATTCCAGTCAGTAACACAGCAAAGGATTCTGTCACCTTTTTTATATCCGTATTTTTCTGCAAGATAGTCCAAGTCAAGCCCCGTAAGCTTAACTGTGTTTGAAAGCTCAAAGTCACGTGAAACCAAATCCAAGTCTTTATTCGCAGGATCAGATGCTATATACTGTGGAGCATATTCTTCGCCATAAAGCATGAACATATCTATAGCATCGTCGCTGTCAAACACACCAACCTTGTAAGGAACTTTTTTTCCTTTTACGTAAAACCTAAGCGTTGAAGAAATTCTATCTGTTTCAACAAAAGGCATACATCTGTCGCCCGGAACAAAAACTCCCTGATCCGACTCTGCGGCAGTTGGAACTATGCTGAAAATCTCACCAGTAAAAGCTCCTGCGTGCGTAACAAACCTGCCGTCCTCAAGCTCAAGAACATTAGGACTTGAGCAAAGAAAATTCACTGCATCTTCCAGCGAAGCAGAAAAGCCAAGGGTGTTCAAGACTTTTCTCATATCCTTTGCGGTGAAAGGCTTTACATAAGTCCTCAAAAATTTTTCCGCTAATTCTTCTCTTGAAAATCCCATATTACAATATTAATACTTTTTCAAATAAATAAAAAGATTTTATAAAAAAAATTGAAAATAATAAGCAATAAGTTTAATATATTCTATAGAGTAGGAGGAAAAATGGATTTCATTGAACTTTCAAAAAAAAGATATTCTGTAAGAAAATTTTCAAGCCAAAAGGTTGAAGATGAAAAAATCGAAAAAATTCTTGAGGCAGGGCGGCTAGCTCCAACAGCAAAAAACAGCCAGTCGCACAAAATATTCATCATAAAAAGCAAGGACGCACTGGAGAAAATTTATAGCGCAACTCCAATGTCTTACCATGCGCCTATTGTGCTTATGGTTTGTTATGATAAAAAAACAAGCTACAAAAACACTGCGGACACTCATTATCCAGACTATGACGGAGGAGAAGTTGACGCAGCTATTGTAACAACTGCAATGATGATGGAAGCCACAGAGCTGGGACTAGGAACGTTATGGGCAAGAGGATATGACAGCCAGAAAATCTATGACGCTTTTCCTAAGATAAAAGGCCTTGAGCTTGTATGTCTGCTGGACATTGGCTATCCGGCAGAAGACTCTTCCCCAAGTGAAAGGCACTTTATGAGAAAAGAACTTTCAGAAACTACAGTAGAACTTTAATGTGTTCTGCTCACGCAAAATATCAATTTTACATTCCTATGCAATAAGCGCACCGCAAGGTGAACTTAGAGCATGGGAATATCTTAGTTTTTTCAGTTTCTTATTGCATCAATATTGGCACTTCCTGCCTTAACAAACGGAAGTACATTTTCATCTCTCTCTATTCTAAGCCGTACAAATCTAGGACCTTTTGAAAATGCCTTCTCTGCCCATAAAGTGTCTGAATTCGCGTCAATAGATTCAATTCCGAATCCCTCCGAAATTTTCAGCAAATCAGGATTTTTTATAAACTCACTTGCACTGTAGTTCTTTTCAAAAAGATACTCCTGCTGCTGATGAACCATTCCAAGCACGCCGTTTTCAAGAACAATAACTGTAACATTTAGATTAAGCTCGCTCAGAGTCGCAAGTTCCTGAAGATTCATAAGAATACTTCCGTCTCCAGAAATACACACAACCTTCTTTTCAGGATTTGCAATGGCAGCTCCAATAGCAGCAGGCAAACCAAAACCCATGGTTCCCAAAGAGCCGCTAGTCAAAAACTGACGAGGATATTCCACAGGATAATACTGCGCCGCCCACATCTGATGCTGTCCAACATCTGTTGTAACAATTATATCTTTTGAAGAAAGCCCCGCTTTTTTTGCATTCAAAGGAATTTTATTTATAAACTTACGCGGATTTACTGAATTTGATTTTTTTCCACGTCCAAGCTCAAAACTTTCTGTCTGCTCAAAAACAGAATAAAGAGATTCCAGCCAAGCTTTCCTTTGAGCGGCAAATTTTTTATCATCAGATTCTTTTATTTTAGAAACAAGAAGCGGAAGAGCTGCTTCCAAATCGCAGACTAAAGAACAACTTGAAGGAAGTATTTTGTTTATTTCAGCAGCGTCAATATCTATATGGAGAATTTTTGCTTCCGGGCAGAATTTCGCAATCACACCTGTCGCCCTGTCATCAAAACGCACACCCATCGCCAGAACCACATCAGCATCATGCATTGCCTTGTTTGCCGCATAAGCACCGTGCATTCCAACCATGCCAAGATGGTTTTTAAAGTTCTTAGGCAATGAGCCTATTCCCATAAGGCTTGTTACAGCCGCAGCATCAAAAGACTCAAGAAGAGTTTTTATAGAAAATGAAGCCACAGGTGAATTACATCCACCTCCAATATAAAGCACTGGACGTTCAGCAGACAAAAGAACCTGCGTCATTTCTTCAACAACACAAGGAATTTTATCTTCTGGGGTAGAAAACTTTCTTGCAAAAACAGATTTCTTTACCTCTTCAGTGGAGCGGATTTTAGGCCATTCTTCAAATTCTGCAAATCCGGTCTGAACATCGCGCGGAACATCAATAAGAACCGGTCCCGGTCGTCCGCTGGAAGCAATTTCAAATGCAAGAGGAATTGCTTCCAGAATCTCTGAGACAGACTTTACCATCATGCTGTGTTTTGTAATAGGAAAAGAAAGCCCGAATGTATCAGCTTCCTGAAAAGCGTCCGTTCCAATCAAAGATGTGTTAACCTGCCCTGTAATTGCTACAATTGGAATTGAATCGCACCTTGCATCTGCAATAGCAGTAAGGAGATTCATTGCTCCAGGTCCGGAAGTCGCCATGCAAACAGCAGGAATTCCTGTTGAGCGCGACATTCCTTGAGCAATAAAGCCAGCCGCCTGCTCATGGCGCACTAAAATATGTTTTATTGAAGATTTGTTCAATTCATCATATAAGGGAAGAATCTGACCTCCCGGAATTCCAGCGACATACTTAACACCTTCCATTTCAAGAAGCTTTAAAATAATCTGTGAACCTGTAGCTTTTATCATTCCGCCATTCTATAAAAAAAAACGTCTGTTTTCAACAACAACTTTTACTGTCATTATCCAGTGAATGAACATTACAGGGCAAACTCATTATAAATAATTTAAGTAAAGTTTGCGCGAAGGAACGGTTCGTGAGGGCAAAAACACTCTGATTGTTGCGACCGCATGAGCGGGCAATTCTATAGTTACTTTGCAACAATCAGCGTGTAGCGCATTATTGCGCGATTTTGAACCAGGAAACCGTGCCTGGGAGCCAGTTTTATGCTGAATAAATTTATAATGCGTTTGACATGATGAACATTACAGGGCAAACGCATGTAAAAATTTTTTGTTTAAAATCTCTAAACTACTATTTA
>ERZ1026882.511-NODE-511-length-21124-cov-5.628174_pt1 | contig 21124 bp, 9 predicted proteins | sample MGYA00380171_ERZ1026882 | MGnify/ENA primary metagenome ERZ1026882 (study PRJEB33269, sample SAMEA4719807) | human gut metagenome | biome: human-associated habitat; feature: organic feature; material: feces | place: Cameroon | collected 2013-10 ...
ATCAAAAAGGGACTCGCTGTGAAGCGAGTCCCTTTTTCTGTTTGTAGAAATATCGAACATAAAATTGTATTGGCCAAAGCCTATTTTCGGAAATATAGAACATTTCCTATAGTGGAGTAGCCCGAAGGCTACTCCATTCCGTTCAACGTTTTAAGCAGCTCCTTTCTGGTATTCCGAATCTCTACCAGTTTGGCAGCATCGTTTGTACCATCCATTTGCTTCTTAGCCTTATTCATCTTCCTTCTTGCAGCAGAGATAGCCTTTCTGGCCGCAAACAGTCGCTTGTTGGTCTTGCTGTTCTTAAAGGTATTTGCCTTCGCCTTATCAACATCCTTCAAACGCTGATACTCCTGATAAGTTTCCATGGTTCCGTTCCAGACGTTCTGTATTCTCCAGTCCTCCGTCACGTCCTCTGCCTTAGCCTTCATCAGGTACTTGCTTTCAGCCTTCTCCATTTCCTTCAAGTCTTCATCACCGTTCAGATAACCCTGCACCATGTCCAGAGCCTCCTTCTGGGTGAAAGCCTTGTAATCACTCTGCGAGAGGAATTTCTTAATCTTCTGGCGCATCTTCTTCTTTTCCGTGATACTCTTGGCAGCATCAAAGCGTTTACTGGCCTCCTGTAAGGAAGTCACTCCATCGCTCATTTCTGCACTCTCCAGTGCCTTCACGCTTCCGATGGCAGCCTTAATCTGAGCCTCTGGGTCGATACCATTGCGCTGGCAGCTCTGATAGGTCATCACCACGCCCTCCATGTCACCGCTAAGGATAAAGTCCTTGAAGTAACTCTGAGCCTTCCATGGAGAGAACCCCTTAGAAGAAGGGAAGAAGAAATCAACGGCCTTGAACTCCTTGTTCTCCTGGCTCGGAATCAGGAAAGGTGCCCAGTACAAAGCATCCTTATAAAGCAGTCCGATGGTCTTGCCATACTTGCGCTGAATCTCTTGATCCGCATGGCTGGCTTGGAAATCGCTCAGATAGTTTATATCATCCAAGGTCATTCTCACCATAGGGTTAGCCTTACCTATCATTCGCTGTACCATAGGTCCAGGGAACTCCAGTTCACCCTTATGGTTGAAGAGGTATTCAGGAACCTCACGGAACTGCTTACCATGTCTGATATACATTTCCGTTCCGTCCGCATATCTGCCCAAGAAAATCTTGCTCTGTTGACCAAGGCTGTTGCCTCTCATCAGATAGTCATACCATTTCATACCATCAGGATAAGCAAGTTCATACATGCTCTTATAGCTTGGGTTGGTCTTCCGGATCTCCTCTGCCTTCTTGCGCTCCTTCTCCTCATCCAGGGCACGGAAGGCGGCATTGATACCATTGGCAATACCCTCATAGAATACCATGAATCCGATACCATAACAGAGGAGTGCAGAAATCTGTCTGCTTCTTCTTCCTTCATCCTCCGGTATAAGTTCCTTATGTATGAGCCTCTGATAATACTGTTTGAAGTTTTCAAAGGTGGCCTCATTCCATATTGAACCATATCCGGTTAATGCCAGAAAGTGACGTGTGGTAGAAGCATTCCAGTCTGGCGAAAGAAGAACTCGTCCGGCATAACGCAAAGTTCGATGGCTGGCACCCAGAATATCCCAGTGCTGACCGCCAAACATATCGTTCACAAACTGACCGTCCTCGTCCAAAGCCCGGCTCAGTTCCTCCTCAGTCCATCCCTTCTTCTTGGCACGTTCCTTAGTCTTGTCTGCCCTCATCCGGTAGGTCGCAAGTTTCAGTCCGTCATGAAGGAAATCCCACAAGGCTCTATCCATGCCCTTGTTGATGAGCGAAAGCATCTGCGTTGCCACCTTCAATGGCATAGTAGCCAAAGCCACCGTTCCGGAAATTTTATTTCCGTCCTTCAACTTCTCCTGCACCTTCATCATCGCATCGCGCATGTTGTCAAACATGTTCTGTACATCCGCTGCAGCATAGTCGTTGGTCGCTCCAAACTTCACCAAGTGGGTAGCAGCCTCTTGGAAGTCCTCAGGATTGGCAAAGCAAGGTAGTTCATGGTTTTTGGCTGTATCTACAAAGATATACTTCATAAAGTTGGCCATGGCCTTCTTAGGACCAAACTCCACCATATTCTGTACCATATAAACCTCCGTCAATGCGCCAGCATGGAAACCACTAAAACCCAACTCCAGTTTCTTGGCACTTGAAGCCAAAGTGTCAACGGTTTCCCAAAATGGTGAACTTTCATATTGTTCAAATACAACACCAAATCGTTTAGCAGCACTTTTCTGGCGATAAAGAAGGATTTTTTTACCTGTGATGATATTTGGTATAGTATAATCCTTTGCATTTCCTTTATAGACCCATACAGGACCCAAACCCGGAATCTCAAAGTACTTATACTGCTCCAGGTTAAAAGGAGGCGTAGAAGAAAGCAGTGGGTCAGAAGAAACGATTTCTCCATCCTCATTCCGCTCAATCACGTTCAATCCACTCAACTCCTGCAGCATCGTCTTGTTTACCCAAGCTTCGATATTGCTTCTGCTGTAGTAAGCCATCATCTTCGTGATGTCGGTAGTCTTAGGTACAAGTCCCAAACCAATGCCTTCCATCAAGGTGCTGATAGTTCTCGGCTTCTCGTTAGGGCTTTTTGTGCGTTGTCTGTTCTCCACATACATCGCATAAGACCGCTTGTCAGACTTTTCCTTATCCCAAATATGGTTTACATAGTCGGCATTATATCCAGCATCCTCCTTCAAGGTATGATTATCCTTCAACCAGTCGTAGGTATAGTTATACCAGTCTCTGATAGAATCAATGGTAGCCTTCATTTCAGGCGAGAGATTCTTGTAATCGATACCTACAGGCACAATCTGCTGCTTCACCAGTGGCAATACATGCTTGCTCAGGATGTCCGTACCATCAATAGGGACAAAGCCTTCCTCGCCCTGGTGATTGGCATTGATAGCCTGAGCCAGCTTGTTGGCCACCTCGCTCACAGCCTGAGGATCATCATAAACCTTCACCTCCTTGTCGTCTTTCAGTACGGTATGCATCTTAGCAGTCTCAGCAATCAAGTCTGCCACGAAAGGCTGGATAGCCTCTACATCATCTGGCTGGATATGAATATGTCCCTTGTCAAAAGCATCAGTGGCATTCAAATCATGCGCCAGGTCACGCAGTCTTCTAGGAGCTTCTATGATATAAGGTATAGCCTCAGCCAGCTTCTCTGCCTTGTTTGGCTTGCCCTTGTAGTCAGAAAGCAACTTGTCGAAAGCACCGCTATCAGCCATCTTCTCGATTCTGTTCTTCACATCATTGATATAGATAGCATCATCAGCACTGGCCTCCTCCATATTCTTTCTACGATGGATAACGGCATGCTTCACGGTCTTTGCTGCACCCTCCTTGCTCACGTCCGTACTGGTAACTTCTGCCAAATCCTGCATTACTTGCTGTTCCAGTGCATCCGCCTTAGGATTTGTCTCAGCAGGATAAATCTTACCCTCATACAAGTCCAGATCGGCTTGTTGCTGCTCCAGCAGATCATGTTTGGCCAGCCAGTCCTCATACTTGCGTTTCACCTCCTCCTGCTTTTTCTTTTCGAAGGCAAACATATCTGGCATAGGGTTCTCCTTGTCGGCCATAGCATCGTTCCACTTCTCCCATTCCTTGTAACGAGGGAAAAACTCCTCATCCGTCTCGCCTTCCTTGCGTTCAGGCTTAATCGGCATTTCGTCACCATGCAGATGATGGCTGTCACGCCATTCCTTGTTAAGGCGTTCCCATTCCTTCTTGCCCTCGGCATCCTTGTCGAAGTCATAGAACATAGGTGGCTCTGGGTTCTCTTTATCCTCACGTGCATTCTTCCATTTGCGCCACTCCTGTACACGTTTCATGTACTGAATAGTGCTCTCACCCTTCTTCTGTCTCGGTTTGCCCTTACCTGCACCATCAGATAGCGAGTCCTTGATTTCAGCATTGCTAGCCTGCTTCATCATAGCTTCCTGCTTCTCCTTAGGCATATTGTCCCAAACATGGAGAGCCTTGCCAGCCTTCATCAGGTAGTATCTCAAATCCTTGTCATTGAGAAGTCCAGGCACACGAATACCCAGTTTCTTAAGCACCTTGATAAGATAATGCTTAATCTTAGTCCAAAGAGTAAAGTCCTTTGCAGATTTAGGACCCTCCTCAGCCAGTCGGGCGATATACTCCTGCGTTCCCACATTCATGCGGTCAGGGTTCTTCCAGTCCGGATCATACTTGTTGGCAAAGTCAATAATCTTGCCTCGAACGTCCTTACCTACCGAGCGATAAACGAAGTTGGCGAACTTTCTCACACCATCTTCGCCACCCAGAAGCACCTCCATACCTTCATGCCCTATCTTCTCATGGAAGACGGTTCTCTGGGCATCATTGCCATCCTCACAGTTCGGCAGATACACGTGAACGGTATGAGTCTCCGGGTTGTACCATCCCTTGGCACCCTGCTCCACCTCCGGACGATATTCCTCAGGAACCTCATCCAAAGAAGAATAGACAGTAGCCTCAGCACCACCCAGCTTGTTGGCTGTATTCACCACCGAATCAGCGATTTTTCGCTCATTTTCTGCTGTTTCTGCTGTTTTTTCTTGCTCAATTGAGAAAAAGTTTATACCTTTGCCATCAGAAAGGGGTGAACCAGAAGACGCTTCGGGCGTAGGGAGAAGGGAGTTCTTTATCTCCATGACTCGCTGGTCAACCCCCTTTTTCGTCTTATAGTAACTTTTGGCTGTAAGATTACCTTTCTTATCACTATAGATCTCCGCCAGATTTAATGTACCATCCTCAGCTTGCTTCAAGAAGAAGAAAGCCTTGCGATTATCCATCTTCTCGATGCCATACACCACTTGATCAGGATTCATGATAACATCCACCATAGAGCGCAAATCTTCCTCTGTCAAAGGAATATTTCTTCCAGGATCCTTCTCATTATCTCCAAAGTGGTCTTTGTTCATGTGCTTCAAGTCAGAAGGATTCAGAACAAAGTCTATCTTATCTTTCATCTTCAAGCCCGACAAATCTTCCAGGAACTTCTTGCCCTCTTGTGTAAGAGTGCCTATAGACTGAGGTTTGCCATTAAACTCGCCACTCTTAGCCTTATTGAACAGCTCCACCACTTTATCCTTTGCAGCCTTCAAGCCAATTGTGGCAGAGCCGAGACGAGGCATCACATTAGCCTTCTTGCCTCGCTCCATCTTCTCTGCCACCTTCAAGTTATCCATGCGATAGGTCTTTTCCTCTGCCTTATCAGCCTCAGCCGCACCCTTCTCGCCAGCAAACATAAATCGAATATCGTTCTTGCGAGAATTGAAACGCTTAGAAGGAGGAATAACGTCACCCTTATCATCAAAGGTAACAAGGTCGTTCAACTTTCTGTTGTTCTTGGCATTCTTGTATTTATACTCCTTGCCATCATCAAAGCCAAACTCGTTTGCGTCATTACCATCCCACCAAAGTTGGCTAGCAGGCACTTCATCTTCGATGATACGATATTTGCCTTCCAGTCGGTTTGCTCCGTGCATGTCGGCATATTTCTTAGAAGGAGTAACCCAGTCACCATTACGTAACTTACCTTCCTTCACCGAAGTAGGAACAGCACGATAAACTTTTACCTTAACATCCTTCTCACCATTCTTAATGGCATCAATAGCCGTATTGATGGCTTTCACAGATTCCAAACCATGAGGAGTGTTCTGCGAATAACGCTCAGGGTGAGAGAAGTAATCATCCGGCTGAGGAGTATAACCCAAAGCCATATCCTCAAGGTTCACATCCGAGCCACTGGATTCCCAATCGTCACGTCTCGCCTTGTCGCTTTCATATCCAGGGTTTCCCGGAGCAGCCCACGCGCCTACACCTTGGTATGCGCTTTCGGTATCATCATAGCCCTTGCGTCTGGCAGCCTCATCAAGCATTTCCCTGGCAGTAGCATCATCCCCCTTGGCAAGAGCATCCATATACTGCTTGTCAAGTTGATCATCAGGAATCAGAGAAAGTTCCTCCAAGTGCTTTTGTCGCTTGGCTTCCTCTTCTTCTGCTCTCTTTCTTGCAGCTTCCATGGCGTTACGCTGCGCCTCCACCTGCTTCACGCGCTCCTCAATCATGGCATCAAGGTCACCAAAGTTCTCCTTCAAGGCTTCATTTACAGGCTTGGTGTACTTAAGAAGTTCCTTGAAAGAGGAAATCTTATCTTCATTTGCCTGTAACAGATGGCGTTTGATATTGGCTCTGGCACGTGCAGCCTCAGCAGTAAAACCCTTCTTAACAGCATTGGCATACATCGCCACATCTGCCTCATCTACTCCAAATTGCTGAGAAACAGCCTTTATTTTATCCTCCACAGATAAATTTCCACCATTTCCCTTGGTGGTTTCGATATTATTTCTTATATTTGCATCGCTATGAGGATTCAGGACGCTATCCTTTCCGCTTGGGTTATTTGCGGATGGAGTTAATGCCGAACCTTGATTCTCGCCCAAGGAATTAGAATCGCCTCTGAAACGATTCCATAGCACTTTTGATTCCGTCAATTCTTTCACAACTTTCGAAGGATCTATTTGATGTGCGCTAATCGCAACTTCCTCTTCACCCTGCTTTACTGTTATGGATTCATAGTTCAGAATCTTGTTTCCATCAGCCTTTTTAAAGGATTTGATGAACAGATATTTAGTCTGTCGTTCCGCACCTTCTTTTGGTGCAGACTTCTCCAAGATAACATCAGGACGTTCCAGGGTTGGCTTCAACAAACCAAATCTTTTGATTCGGTCGTTTCTTCCTGCCTTCTTGTATTGGTTTTCACCAAGTTTGATACTGCCAATAGGAGTAGTAACACGGCTATCCTTGCCAAATTCTTTCTGCCAGTTCTCTTCCGTATGCTCCAGAATCCGCTCTTGCTCAGCATTATCTGACATCTGTTTACGAAGCAAAACAGCATCTTCCTTGGTCATACGAGACTTCACGTTGCGTGGGTCCACCCCATTCGCCAAGTCTCTCAACACAAGATTACGAATATCCTCCAAGGTCATTTTCTTAATGTCCTCAGGCTTCCACTTCGTAAATGTATCAAGAGTCCAATACCAGAACTTCTTCAGCCACTCCTTCAACTTATTGATAACACTCAGTTCCTTGGCTGTATCAAGCGGATTCTCCTTGATAGCATCCTTAGCCATCTGTTCCAGGATGGCAGCTCCGTCCTCACCAGTCAAACGAGCAAAAGCCTCATCGCAAATCTGCTCATCTGTCAGATGATTATAGTTAGGATCCTGCTTCAAATCGGCAAATAGCTGGGTCTGCATGATGAGTTTATCACCATGCTCTATAAGTTCCGGATTCATGTTCTTGGCAGCAGTACGCCAAAGATGCTGGTACTCATGGATAGGAGTATTAGGATTCAGATGCTCCTGGTTCAGCACAATTTCCTTGCCGTCAGTGTAGCCATAAACTACACCTTTACCCTGCGCAAACTTGGTATGATCAACAATCTGGGCATTGTTCTCGTCAAAGATAACATAGTTGTAATCGCCTTCCTTTGCACCGCCATAAATAGTTCCAGCAGGGTACTTGATTCCAACAAAGCCTGCATCACTTAACAACTTACTTGCTGCTTCTTTAGAACCAAGTATAGCGGAAAGTTCATCATACAAGTCTTGACCTCTTACCTTACCATCAACACGACTTGGATAAATGGTCTCAATAGGTTCCTTGCCAATTCTTACCAATTCCTTATTTACCTTACTCAAATGAGATTTTTTCAATTTGTTCTTCCAATCTATATAGTTGCTACCATTATCCTCTGGTATCTCAACCTCATATCGAGTAGCATTCCCTTGGGTAAGATAATCATCATCAAGAGAATCAATCCACTTCAAGGCATCCTTATACTTAGCAAGACCATCCTTCAAGTTCTGCTCATACTCAGTTCCTTTCTCTCTATCCTTCAAATGTTCTAGGGTGCGCTCAACATCGTTAGCATCAGCACCAACACGCTTCTTGGCAAATTCCTTGGCACTTTTCACGTCACCGCCAGTAGCCACGTCATTCACCATTTCACCAAAGAGTCTTCTCTTAAACGTATCGCCCTTCACACCATCAGGATAACGAATCGTCTTATAAAGGTTAGCCATCTTCTTCTGCTTAGCCCTCTGAGCATACTCACGTCCTATCTCCCTAGAGCTGGTAACATACACACCATGGCCAAAAGTCTCACTTCCCTCGCCTTCCAAGGCATGCGACAAATCAAACTTATCAAAGCTAGCACCACTACCATGATAAGTGCGTAAGAATTTCACTCCCGGCTCAGCAACAGCCTTCAACTGTCTATCCAAATCCTTGTATTTCGCAAACAAGGAATCAAGTTTATCTTGATATTTCTCATGAGCCTTATCATTCAAGTCACTCCAAACATCATCAGGAATATCGTTCTCAGAGGTCAGTCCATGCTCATCCATATACTCCTTCATCAACTGAATCTGATACTTATTACGTTCCTGCCCAGTTGAGTTATATGCATCCTCAGTCTCTTTAATCTGCCTCTTCAACTCATTCTTCTTATTGGTCTGCTCATCAATCTTATATGGGTCAAACTCCGAAGGGAAAGAGCCAGTAAGCCCAGCCACATTGTCCTCAAAACTCTTATCAAGATTGAAAACCTTGTAGTTACCCCACATCAGTTTATTATAGTAAGAACGCTCCTTTCTAGCCAACTCCTGCTTCTCAAAGTACTCCGGCTTCTTGTTAGGATTGCTCATATTCACCACGGCATACTGCTTCCACTTATCCGGGCGCAACTCCTTGGCAAAGTTATAAGCATTCTCGGCAGCCTGCTTCTCCTCCGGTGTCTTGATTTTAAATCTCATTTCAGGCTGATTCAGCAACATGGCAAGATTCAGATTATCCTGCGCCTCAGCCACCTTCTCCATATCCTCGTTGCTAACCACCTTCACCGGGATGCCAGCCTTCTTAAGCATAGTAGATACGGCATCATAAGCCACCTTCTGCGCCTCCGTCATTTCCGAAGGCTTCACCTCCTTCACATCGCGATCAAATTTCGCCTGTTCCTTCTGCACCATAGCATAGTCTGCAAAAGGCTTAGTCTTGCGGTCAGAAGACTCCAGCCATTTGTCAAAGGTAGCCTTAGGCACAGAAGTAACCTTACCAAGTCCCTTCCAGCCCTTGGAGTAGTTGGCAAGATAAGCCTCTGTAGCAGCCTCCTCAGAAGGATAGCCATACATCACCTTATGCTCATCGAACTCTCCAGTCTCTGGGTTCACCTGGTCAACAACATAAACGTTACCATCAAAAGTATCAAGGTCTGCAGCATCATTGATGAACATATCAATATGGTCACCATCAACGCCAATTTTACCAAGAATATAGCCATAAGTATCATGCATGGTCACGCTCCAAGGCTTACCCTGCTCGTCCTTACCGCTACGAGTCACGCCCTTTGGTGTTTCTACGGTATAATCGTAGCCACCAAAGGACAAATGACCCTTTTTGTAGTTTCCTGCCTTCTTCTGAGCCTCTGTAGGTTCGGTCTCAGTTTCGGCAATGGCACTCTTTAAACGTTCTCCGAAGGATGCTTCTTGCGGTAGATGTGAGCCTCGAACAGCTGGGCCTTCGCCAGGTTCCATGCTGCCAGTCTCTTGTCGCCCTTTGCGTCCGCTATCAGAGCCTTCTCCAATCTCGGACTCAGAAGATGCTTCTCCGTTACCAACTTCTTCGCCTTGGCTATTTCCTTCATCAACTCCTCTCCGTGAAGAGTCGCTACCCAGGCTACTGCCTCCTCCATATCCTTCTTCATTGCTTCTGTCATCATAATCAGCTAATTCTGGTAAAATTGATTTGACATATTGTTTGTACTCTCGTTCACGATCCTCAATCTCCATCATACGGTCAAATTCAAGTCCATTGATGTAATCAAGTTCGCTTTCAGACGGCAAAGATAACTCTTTATCGTGAATATACGATTTATATTCATCGATTTCTTTTTGTTTTTCGAAGATTTCACGTTCTTTCTGCTGTTCGTACCACTCTTCTTCGCCCGACAATTCGTTCTCCGCAGCAGCAATACGGTTAAGAAGCGTCACATTACGCATTTCCCGAACACTGTCATAAGTCTTGAACATATCAAGAATTGCATTACGGACATCCTGGTCTGTGTACATAGACTGTAAACCATCACCATCACCTGATTCCATCGTACTGGAAAGATCTTCCCAGACTCGTTTTGCAAGCTCGTTAATGGTCAATCCTTCGCCTTTCTTGGCAAGAAGATAGTTGAATTTATTTGTGTCGTACTTACTGCCTATACCACGCCTAAAGTTGGAAGATCCTAACTCTTGCGCCAGTGATTCTGCATTCAGACTATGAGGAAAGAGCCTTTCTGACACAAATTCCTCTAATGTTCGCGGAGCCAAGTCCATAACATCAGTACTTGCGCCTTTATATATTTCCTTGATAGCCTTCAGATCTTTCTTCTTGAAGGCATCAGCCACAAGAACCTTGCGCTGCTCAGAAGGAGTCATACCCAGTTCCTCCATTTCCTGTTGTCTAACTTCTGTTTTATAAAGTTTGCTGAGTTTATTAGCCTGAGCCTTCAAACCCTTTGCTGCAACCGACAAATTAGTCTGCAGAGCCTCCAGTTGAGCCTTTGTAGTATTCAATTCCATGAGTTGGGTAGGGTCCAGCTCTGTTTCGCCATTGATATACTGCTCCAGCATGTCATTCACACCATTTATCTTGCGCTCCACATCCTCCTGGGTATGATAGATGTCCTTGCGCTGAGAGGTAATATAGTCGGTAGCCCCAGCCATAGTTGGATATTGCTTCTTCAACTCTTTATCTTCAAGTACGAGCACATGAAAATCATCAGATGGCACGATGGCTGTTTCATCAACACCAGCCTTCTCTACCTCATCCTTGCGCTCCTCCTTCATAGCTTTCACCTCGTCAGGAGTCATCACGCTGTTGCGGATAGTATTCCAGTTCTTGAAACGAGCATCAAGATCAGCAATCTGCTCATTAACCAGACTCAACTCATCCTCCACCTTCTTAGCCTTTTCCGGGTCAAGATCGGCATTTGTATCAAGCCAGTTCTGATATTCAGCAGCAGCCTTCTTCTTGTTGGCAAGTTGCGTTTTGATGTCATCACGGCTGCCATTAACCAGATTCAAAAGTTTGCCATGGTCTTCCCCAAACTGCTCCTGCAGATACTCAGCCGCCACATTTGGATCTGTATCCTTAGAAGAATAGTCTGGCTGGCCCTCGCTCAGTCCCACGATGCCATTGGAATAACGCTGCTTCTTATCAGCCTCAGCCTGAGAAACTGCTTTCTGTTCACGTTCATCGTCCTCGGCATCCAAATGCTCATTGATTGTGTTGTCAAGCGCATTCTTGCGCCATGCTGCAAACTCTTCTTTAGATAGGGGAAGATAATCTTTGCCATCAGTAAGTACAATCTTTCCGTCCTCGCTATATCCGGCAAAGGTCATGTCAATATTATCATCACCTTCCTCCATGGCAACTGTCACCCGGTCATTCGGCTTCAAACCGCTGCCATCAAACTGGCTGATAAACTGCTTATTTCTTGCATCCTTCTGCTGAGCCACTGCTTTTTCAATGTATTCATCAAGAGAAACAGGAGTGCCCACCTCTTTAATCTCGGCATTAGATACCTGCTTAATCATAGGCTGTCCCTGCTCATCAGGAACGACAACAAAGGCTCCACCATATTCGTTAGCCTTCTTCAAAAATACCTGTTTTCCGCTATCCAAAGTAGCAGGAACTATGTTTCCGTCTACCGTCTGGTATGGCCACAGTTGCTCCTTCAGGGCATCACCATAGCCATCATCGGCATGCTGCAGAGCATCAATAGCACCCTTCTTGGCATCCATTGCCTCTACATACTTACTGATAGCCTCTTTCTGTGCTGGAGTCAAACTACTTGCACGCTGAGCCACAAACTGCTCCATATCTCTACCTTCATTATAGGCATTGGCTACAATATCAGGCATCTTCTCGTTATCAGCAAACGCTCGCTTCAAACGTCCTGTTGCCAAATCACTATTATAGTCGATAGCCTGCAAAGCCTCAGAATCCCCATTCTTATAGGCATTCTGTCCCATAACAAAAGCATCAGAAGTAATAACATCAGCAGATGAGTTATCTGAATTTGCTGTAGAAACGCCTTCACCTTGACCAGATGAAACATTACCTTGATAAGGAGAAGGACCTTCTGAAACTGGAGGCTCCTGACCACCAGCAGAACCTTCAACAGGAGCTGTAGGCTTTTCACCCTCAACACCACCCTGCTCAATCCTCTTCTGCTCATTACCATGTGAAGTATTATAGAGATCATCCATCGTCTGCTTCATTTCACGTTTCAGTTCGATGGAGTTGTAAAGCTCCTTAAGATAAGATTCCACCAAAGGTGCATATTTCTTATCTTTCGACTCCAAAGCCTTACGAAGTGTACCACGTGCCACACCATGGGAATCCTCAAAGGTGTTGACAAACTCCCTCATCACAGAACTGTTCTCCAAAGCACTGTCATAATAATGACGATAGGCATTAATCTGCTTCTGCTCCTCATCAGTAAGGATAATACCCTTCTGCTGCTTATCCATGATTTCCTTGATGGCACCAGCATTCTGATGAAGATAAACCGCTGCCTTATCCTCATCTGTCAATTTCTCACCCATATTATATTTCTGGGCTGCCTTGTTGTATAAGCCTTCAAGATGCTCCTGCGTAAACTCATTGTGGAACTCACCTTCCAGCACAGAAGCCAAACCAAGAGTCTTCTCATACTCCAGTTTCTTATCTGCCTTCTGAGCCTCATCAAGAGAAGAAAACTCCTTTCTGTCAATGATACCGCCATCCTTATTCAAGGTTTCGAGATACACCTTTCCGTCATGATCCATCGGCTGCACGATGATGGAATCTACAATAGGCGAGAAAGAAGAAGGGCGTTTGCCTTCTACAACTGCCATCATCTTAGCCTTCAACACCTCCGGCACGCTCTTGTCGTTCATCAGGTCCATATACTTCTGGGTTAACTGCCCATCAAGTCGCTGGGCATTCTCACCAACCACAGCATACTCCCCGATGCCCATCTTCTCAAAAGCATCACGAAGACCATCATAGCCGAATCTCTTCAACTCGGCAATATCCTGATCAGTGAAGTCAAACTTCTTGTTAAACTCCCTTGCGTCCTTGAATCGAGCATACTTGCCCACCATGCCGGGCAAGCCGATAGCAGTAAGGTTCGCCATGCTCTCCAAGAAACTCTCGGCTGCATCCTTGCCAGTAGGCTTGAAGTTCGGGTCCTGCGCCATACGCTCCAGCATCTGATGACCAGTCATGATACCGGAATCCACAACCTTACCACCAACATCAGCAAGAATATTGGTAGCCAAGCCTCTGCCTTTACCTACCATATTAGCGATAGTTCCACCCTGCATGATGGCACCTACGGCACTCTGTTTAGCCACCTCGCCCAAAGTATTAGCGATAACCTTACCCACAGAAGGATTGTAAATATTGCCATTCTCGTCAAACTGGCCAGTGCGATAAACCTCATCAATAGGCTTTGAAATAGCTGACTGACCGCCAAAGGTAACAGCACCATGCACAGCTCCACTCTTCAAAGCCTCGGCCTTACTCTTACCAATAAGTACCTTGGCAGCTCGCTCAGCCATCTTGCGCTCCATACCCTTAGCCATGAGGTCACCAGCCAGTTTACCCTCTGCCTTGGCTACCATGCTCTTAGTCAACTTTCCACCTGCGGCTCCAGGCAGCCAATAACTCCAGGCATCACCAGCAAAGGTAAGCGAACCGCTAGCCACGTTCTCCCAGAAGCCCGGCTGATACTGCTGATTGGCAATATCCTCCAGCCAGTTCTGGTAGTCCGTCTGAACAGCCTTGCGAATAATCTTACCCACAATAGTGTTACCCAAACCAGTCTTCATGATGTACTCAGCACTACCCTTAGGCATCATACCCTTAATCTCCAGCTGGTCCAACTCATTCTTAATGGCAGCATTGATCATTGGCTTGAACTGCTTAGGATCACTACTCTGAGTGCCATTCAAGCCATACCGTTGCATCACCTTAAATGCGGCATTGCTCATGTCATTCAGGAACTTCGGATTCCGGTAGAGTTTGCCAAACTTCTGCTGCAAACCAGAAAGCACCTTTGCAGGATCCTTGGCCTCGTTTGCCTCATACTGAGCACCAAGTGCTGTACCCAAACGAAGATTAGCCGGAATAAACTGGCTTCCTTCCATACCTTCGTTGAATGCCTTGCTACCTTCTTCTTGAGCCTTGTTGTACTCATCCACTACAGATGGACTCACATATTTATTAATAACGCTAGAAAGCGCATCATTGATGTCCTGATTCATCAGTCTCTCCTGTACATTCTCATCGTGAGAATAGAGGCGAGTAGCGATGCCCTCAGCTATGTTGCGGTAGTTCGGACCATATTTGTTCACCAGACTCTGCACCATAGCTGGCTTCAGGTAATGAGCCACATAGTCATCATAACTGATACCCATGCTGTCTGCCTCCTGCTTCAACTTATCCTGCACGCCATGGCTATACCATTGCGCCCCGATACTCTGCTCAGCATCCTGCACCGTATCATCAGGCAAAGAAGATACTACCTGGTTGGTAACGTCCATAGCTGAACGGTTGGCATATCTGCCCAGAGCAGACTGCACCATGCTCACTGCCTCCTCATTGCTATTGGCAGTGCCATCAGCCAACAAGTCGGCAACCATATTCTCAAAGTAAGAACTCTGCTTATCCGGTCTCTGCTTCCAGTCCTCAATATAGTTGGCAAGTTTGGCATCCATCAACCCCTCATTATTCACCACACCAGTTGGTGTTGTAACAGGAGCCGCATTAGCTGATGATGAAGAAGAAGCTTCTTCCTTCACAGGCATTTCCTCACCTTTTACAACAGGCTGAGGAATCTCTGGTGATGGCTGATATGTTCCGTTGCTCGTCTGAACACCAGTAGGAATCATATCCAAAACTTTTGCTATAAGCCCAGGCTCCTTGTCTGTTGTTTTCTGCTTCTTTGCTGGTTGAGCCACCTGCGGCTTAGTCTCAGTAGAAGCCTTCTGCCCTACACTCTGAGTCGTAGCAGAAGAATCTACCTGCTTACCACCACCAGAAGTAGATGGAGCTGGCTCCAGCACCATCTTGTCAAAGTCTGCCTGTGTTCCCACATCATACCCCATGTTCTTGGCCTCATTGTAGTACCAGTCACGATCTTCCTTGTTTTTCAAATCCTTTTTGAAGTCATCATAGCTACCTACTTCATAGCCATTGTTCTTGAACTCATTATAAAAATATTGTCTGTCTTGCTCGTCAAACATACCTTATCTTATTTTTTGATTAATAATCAGTTACTTTCTTCTCCTTGATGGTGGAACCTTACTGCCGCCTCTACGTGAAGGAGGTACTTTACTACCACCCCTACCTCTACGAGAAGGAGGAGTCCGGTCTAACTTCATCTTAGCCTTAGCCCATCTAGAAGCCTGCTGGCGATTTTTCTCATTCGCCCAAGTACCACCTCTGCCATCATTACCACCGATAGCCATACCATTATTCTCGGCCCACTGGTTTACATGTTTCTTGAAAACAGGATCGTTCACATACCTGGTGTTGAAATCATCAGCCTCCTTCTGGTTGGCATTCCTCTGATTCTGTCCCTCTGTTTGCGAATTGATATGCCTAACTTGCGCTCCCTTCACGTTAACGCTAGCATTATGATCAGCAGCTCCGGCATTGGCATTATTAGTTTGAGCATCAAGTAATTTTCCCTTCTTGCCTCTCAAAGCATCCTCTGTATTCTTCTTCGATGTACTGAGTGCAGCCTGTGCAGCAGCAGCATTACCTCTCTCTTTCTCCGTCTGAACCTTAACAGGAGTAAGAGCATCCTCTTGCGCTTTCTGTGAACCACGATAAGCAGCCAGTGCCTCATTTGCCTTTGCAGCAGCCTCTGCCTGCATCTGAGCCTGTTTGTCTTGACGGTCCTTATAGATATTCACCATCATCTGGTTATATCCCTTAGCTCTTAAAGCATCTGTAGCCTCTCTTATCTTGCGTTGGCGATCAGTAAGTTCTTGTGCTGATTCAATCTTCTGCGATGGAGCACCTTGAACTGTACCAAAGAAGTTACCCAAGTGCATAAAAAGATTTCCCCATTGTTCCCATTTGGCTTGATTCTCTGCCTTCTTTTGCAGAGCTGCATTTGCAGCCACAGTTTTATCGGCATCACCAAGTGAAGAAAGCCAAGGCATGAAGGCAGACCAGTTTCCATCACCATTCTTTTGGTAATCTCGCATAATGTCATAAGGCTTCATCTGCTGCAAGATAGGATTCTGTTCTATCTCGGCATAAGGTCTGCTCCAGTCTATCTTGATACCCTGGTTAGGCTCCACCTTGGTAACTTCCTCGGTTGGCTGTTCTGCAAAAGATTCATGGACACCATTCCCGGTAATACCAGTAGTATCTATGGCTGTACCCTTTCCCGGTTCTGTATCAGTTGTCTGAACTGGTACTGCAACCTCCGGCTTCACCGCATTATCATCAGGGAAATCAGTAACAGAAGTAACGGCAGTTGCCGGACGTTTCGGAGTTAAATCATCCAATGTAAATCCCATAATTACCTCCTTCCTTAAAATGGTAATTTACTTGCTGCGCCAGCCAAGCCACCAGCAGCATCCGTAATACCCTGTGCTGTAGAAAGAGCTTTCTCCTTCTTGGCTGTGGCGATGTAGTTAGTCATCTGGTCTATCTGCGAATCAGCAGTATTCCACACATTTTCTTTGGTCTGAGCACCTTGCACAGCAGCCTCTTGCACCATCTTACCAACCTGCTCCTGGGCAGCCTGTTTACTGAGCGCAACCGCTTCATCAGAACCGCCACTAACAATATTGGTGTTCTTTGCGGTTGCTGTAGCATTATCCAATACCTTCTGGGCATTGGTCACGGCTACCTGATTTTCAGCAGATTGAGTAGGGTCCTGATAATACAAGTTATCACGATGATCTTTCACCTGTTGCATACGGTCTTGAAACATTTTGATATACTCATTATATCCCTTGTTTCTTGCTTTAGCTGCTAGAGCACCACCTGCAGCAGAGGTCAGTCCACCAGCAATACTTCCAATTAATCCCATAAAATTCGAATTTTAATGTTTAAACTGTTCAAAAGTAATGCGTTTTTCTTACCTATCTGTGATAAGTTCCGCAACTTGAACACCAAGTTTCGTAATTTCTTCCTATATTTGCACCCGAAAACTATCAGTAAACATTAAAAATCAATAGAATATGGCAGTAAAACAAGACAATAGTAATGAGCCGAAGCCAAAGAGGAAGAAGACTGGCGGACGTAAGGCTGGCACACCTAATAAGGTTACCAAAAGTGTGCGTGAAAGCCTCCGTGATGCCCTTACTGGCTACATCAATGGTATCAATGAGAAGAACTATTCACTTTTCACGGATCTCATGCAGATTGACGAGCCTGCCGGACGTCTGGCGATGGTGGCAAAGTTCCTACCATACGTGGCTCCAAAACTCCAGTCTGTATCGTTCAACAATGATGAATCCAGAAACTTATCTGTAGAGGAATCTTTCATGCAGTTGGAAGAGAAATTTGAGAAACAAGAAACCACTATCAACATCAAAAATCTCAAAATTGTTAATAATGGCTAATTATAAAAAATGGGTAGCCCTCTCTAAATTTTCTTCAACTTTAGAGAAGACTACCCTTGACTTGGTTATCGAGCAAAAACACTCTATTTTAACTTATATTGGGTCGATTTTAATCTGTATTAACACAAAATAGCTATTTTATGTCCCTGACTCGTTCAAAGTACTTCGTCTGGTCCTTGGTGATATTCTTCACCTTAATCTGTATCGTGCAGTTCTTAGGCACAGTATCATTTATGCTGGCCATGAGCTGCTCTATTATCTCATCTGTGTTCCGATAGCCCTTGCCATCAACATGAGCCACAACCTCACCCATAAAGTAAGCATCAGCAGACAACTCAAAGTTTTCCTCTACCTTATCGAATACAGGCAGACGATGTTCCTCCAGGCGTTTGCTCTTGTCGTTAGTGAAAAACACCTTCTCAACAATTTTCTCGTTTATCTCCCATATCTTTGAAAAATCCGGTTTCACATATCCCATAGTGATTTTATGCCTATTAACATGATTTAATCCGAATGCTACATCATCGAAACTAACTCCAAGGTCATTTTGAGCAATAGTTGCCCATGTGTGCCTGAAGGTATAGGTAGAATATGTTTTATCACCTTGTTTCATTCCAAGATAATTAAGACAGATTAAACGAATCTCGTGACTCTGGCTTGCAACAAAATTTCTATCATTAAGAAACATCTTATGAAACTTGAAAAGATACTCATCTTTCTCATCACTTAGATATTTCTCAATGGTAGGAATTAACATGTCGGGAACTCTGATTTCTATATAAGCCTTATCCTCTCTTCTTGTTCTCGTCTTAGCGCGCTCGTAATGCAAAATTCCATCATAATAGGCAGTCTTCTTCATCCTATAGAGATCAACACCATTAATTCCTGCTAAGCAAAGCGTCATTTTGCAAATATCCTGAGCCATCTTTCTAGCCTTCTGGGTTACATTAATGGCAAAAAACGCTCTACACTCCTCCATGGTAATAGCTTTTTTCTCAGGTACATCATGCTTAGGAATCTTCACTTTTACCCAAGGATTCACCTTTATACGAATGATGTCATTATCATAATCATTATATTTAAGAAGTCCAGACTTAAAGATGGTTTTTATTGTGACAGGGTACGTCTCTTTAACTCGCTTGAAACGAGATAATGAATCTATCCACGACTGTATAAAAGACGTAGTCATCTGAGAAAACATTATCTTATGAGTCCCAGCGAATTTTTCCAAAGCAACCAAAGATGCTTTATTTAATTCTACTGTTCTTTGCTGATGTGTATAAGAAATCTTATCAATATATTCTCTAGCATAATCCGAAAAGCAAAGATCATCATGAGAAGCCAAAAGAAGATCTCTAACCTGTTCCACCGACAAATTAGCCGTATCATATCTATTGAGCATTTCTACCCACTTGGTAATCGTCACCATACAGGAGTTAAGTACAAACGGATCCTTCACTTCACGCTTACCAGAAACCACACCCTTACTATTCACCATCTTGTCTGTTTTGATGTTGATTATTCTGCGTTTATGTGTTAAACGTATATAGACTACATAAAGTCCATCTGAACGTTGATGTTGTACCACTACTTTAAATGTTGCCATACACAAAAAAATCTATAAACAATTTCTAAACATTCACCTCAATTTGACACGTTAAACTTGCCAAACGATGTATTTTTTTATTTAAAATAACCCTCTAATACCTAAAACTTTGCGTTATACCTCAGATAATCAGAACGTTAACGCAAGATGACTTATATTAGTGGTTCACTCATTATGTCTAAGATTATCTGTCATTTTTCTCATACAGTATTTGTCTTTTCTTATATATTACCATACCAGGACAAATCCTGCTTTCATGCAAAGGTAAACAAAAAAAATGAAACCCCAACAAAAAGAGTACTTTTTTATGAAAAACACACAGAAAAATTTGGATATTAAAAATATAGTATTTACTTTTGCAACTGAAAAAACATGTAACAACGATGAAGAAAGAAAAAGCATTGACACTCAAGACTCTGACAAAGAGCAACGTATGGGACATTCAGGAGAACGACGTGTTCCGTCTTTGGGAAGCTGCCGAGAAAGACGCCGACCTGAAAGACTGCCAGAATAAATACGTCGCTATTATCCGTAGCGCCTTCGAGATAGAGGAAGTGAAGATAAACAAGCCTGAAGTCATCGAAAAATATAATCAGCGTGGCTTCAAAGTGGGTGTTTTCCATATCAACGACAACAAGGTGAAGTATGCCATCAAGAAGCGCCCCATCCTGCGCGTCACCGACTTGACATACGAGAACATCCGTCACATCAGCGCTGCCAAACTCATGGAGGTGCTTGAACGTAACTTTGGTGGTGGATGGGACAGTCTGCCACAGAGCATCCAGGACATTATCCAGAGTGGCTTTGAAATCAGCACCACAACTCTGCCTAAAGACCGTCTGCACAAGGCTGGCGGACTGTATGAGAAGAAGGTAAACGACGGTTTCGAAGTTCTTGAGATTCCTAAGGGATCATGGACCGAGGCTATCTTTGCCAAGGAGAAACCTATGGTAGAGAAAGTACGCATGAGATTCGATGACGACGATGAGCTCGACCGCGAGGATGAGTTGGCTGACCGCGAGGAGGACGAGGATGAGGATGCACCAGAGATTGAAGACCACTACAACGATCCAGATGAGGACGATGACGCCTTCGATGACGACAAGTTGACAGAAGAAAGCTATCGCACCACCTTCGAAGATCCTGAGAACCTCGGTCTTGATGACGCAGAGGATGTTGCCGACGATGACGAATACTAAAACATCGAAAGCCACACGAGACTTGTAACATTACACATTATTATATATATACATACAGAAATGAACGCATTAATTGGATTGATCGTACTCTTCGCAGTAGCTATCATCGGATGGGCTATTGCCGAAATGAAGTACAAAACCTTCACCTTTACACGTTCCGAGAAGGATGTAGAGGAAGAAGAACTATTGGAGAACGAGCATCGCGCACAGGAATTCAAGGAAATGAACATCCGCGACATCATGCGCAACAACTCCACCAATGGCTACAACGCAGTAGGATAATCACATCAAAAGAATGACTATCCAATACTTGATTATAGGTATCACATTGGCGGCATGCATCACGTATGCCGCCATTTGTATCTACCGGGCCGTCAGTTCTGCCCGAAAATGCAAGGATTTTCACTGCGCAGGCTGTGCTTTTTATGATAAATGTAAGAATAATCAGAAAAAAGCAAGAAAAAATTTGGTGGAATAAAATAAAAGCAGTACCTTTGCACTCGCTAATCAGAAATGATGTTGCAACGCTACAAGGTGTCTTAACCGAGCGGTTAGGTAACGGTCTGCAAAACCGTGTAGAG
>ERZ1026882.514-NODE-514-length-21070-cov-4.864287_pt1 | contig 21070 bp, 10 predicted proteins | sample MGYA00380171_ERZ1026882 | MGnify/ENA primary metagenome ERZ1026882 (study PRJEB33269, sample SAMEA4719807) | human gut metagenome | biome: human-associated habitat; feature: organic feature; material: feces | place: Cameroon | collected 2013-10 ...
TTGTTGACGTTTGTTTGCCTGGGTCTTTGGAAGATTTTAGATACTCGCCGTGTTGAGACATTAACTGCTTGTACTAAAAAAATGGAGATGCAACATATTATTGTGCCTGTGGGAGAGAAAATGACCATCATGCTTTCTGATGGCACCAAACTTGTGGCTAACTCTCGTACAACACTAAGTTATCCTAAAACTTTCCAGGGCGCAGAACGACGCGAGGTTTCGATAAAGGGAGAAGCTTATTTGGAGGTGGCTCATGATGCTGAGCATCCTTTTGTTGTGAATAGTGGAAAATTTAAAGTCAAGGTGTTGGGTACGCGTTTTAATATATCCAATTATGATGACAGTAAGTCAAGTGTGGTATTGGCACAAGGCTCTGTAGAGATTACTACAGATAACAAAGACCTGGTGCGTATGAAGCCATCAGAAAAGGTTGTTGTCAAGAATGGGTCTTTTGTGGAAAAGACGCAGGTAGATGCACAGGATTATACTTCGTGGATGGATGGCGTGTTGACGTTGCAAGGCGAAAGTGTGAATGATATAGCAGAGATGCTTAGCCAGTATTATGGCGTGAAAATAGTTTGTAATCATGTTAATTCTACGCCTTTATACGGAAAACTTGTGTTGCAGGATTCGGTTATGGATGTCCTGAAAACTATCGAGGGAATGGTAAAGATTAAGACCATACGGAAAAATGGTGAAATCTATATAGTAACCAATTAATCAAACATTAATATTTTTTAGTAAAGAAAGTGCCCTCCTATGGGTAAGGGGACTTTATATCACAAAAACCTAAATAGTGTATGAAATTTAAGTATATTTTGCAAATCTTTGCGCTTTTTACTATGCTTTGTGGAGCATATCGTATGGAGGCAAAAGTGAGAGTGTACAGCTTTGAACCTGATACAGTGCATGTGTTGAAAAATCCGCTTACGGGGTGGGTTATGTATTTAGGAAGAACCTGGGATGAAAATTTCTGGGCAAAGGAAGGGTATGATGCCATGCCTGTGGGAGAAGGTAAGACAGTCAAGGTGTCTGACTACGCGAGCACATGCTACTTGCGTACGAGTTGGAGTTCTTTGGAACCTGAAGAAGGAAAATATCAATGGCAGGATAAAGATTCCCGCATTAGCAAACTTTTTCAAAGCGTAAGGAAAAGAAAACTCCGTCTGGCTTTCCGCATCGTTGTGGATAGCAGAGACCAAGGGCAGAATACTCCTATTTATGTAAAAGAGGCAGGAGCAAAAGGCTTCCAAGACCCCAACAATCCAAAAATTTGGTCGCCATATCCTGACGATCCTGTGTTTCAGGAAAAATACGGGAAGTTTATTCAGGCTTTTGCCGATTACTTTGATAATCCAGATGTGGTAGATTTTATAGATGCCTATGGATTGGGAAAATGGGGAGAGTCGCATGCGGTAAGGTATCAAGATTATAATAATAAACAACAAGTTTTCAACTGGATAACCGACTTGTATAGTCGCACTTTTAAGAAAGTCCCAATTTTGATTAACTATCATCGACTTGTAGGTGATACGCTGAGTTGGGCTGCTCCAAATCTTCATAGCAAGCAAATGCTGGAGGAAGCGATAGCCAAAGGATATAGCCTCCGCCATGATGCATTTGGAATGACAGGGTATTATAAAGATTGGGAAAAGAATTTTGCAAAGAAGTGGTTCTTCCGGCGTCCCATCATCTTTGAGGGAGGATGGATTACCAAGGCTCATCATCGCTATTGGATAGACCCATGTGGCAAGTATCGAGAAGGACATTCTGAGGACGTACGAAAGGGGGAGTATGAAATTGGCGAGGAGACACATGTCAACATGATGGATTTGCGTATCAATGATGAGACCCGTTCCTGGTTTGGCAAATGTTTTGACCTGATAAAAAGATTCACACAAGAAGGTGGATATCGTCTTTATCCTGTGAAAATAGTCCTTCCAGATAAGGCTGATAAGAATGGAATGGTTAGCATACGGCATCAATGGAGAAATCTGGGATGGGGCTATTGTCCTACCAATATACCACAATGGAACCAAAAGTACAAAGTTTGCTTCTCCTTGAGTGATCAGGCAGGAAACAGGGTGAAGAATTTTGTGGTGACAGACTCTGACCTCTCGCAGTGGATAAAGGGAAAAGACGGAGAATATATCACATCTGTCAGCTTACTGGGCATTCCTAAGGGAACCTATACCTGGCAAGTTGCATTGGTAGATACAACTCAACGGAATGAGCCTGGAATAATCATGGCGGTCGACCAGAACTGCCAAAGGAATGGATGGCTCAGATTAGGAACAATAAAAATTAATTAATCATCATAATAACTAAAAAGAATAAGCTTATGAACCTAACTACTATTGTTGGAAAAACGAGCACTGGCATGAGAATGCTATGTTTGGCAGGGTTACTGTCATTCCCAGTTGTTTCGTTACAAGCTTCAAACATTTCGTTAACCGAATTGGGGGAAACTATGCTTTTAAAGGCAGACGATTCTACGGTGAAGCAGGTCTTTGATTACATTGAGCGCCATAGCAAGTATGTATTTGTGTATGACCAGCATGTAAAGAACTTATTGACAAAGAAAGTCTATGTTGCAACAAAAGGCAAATCTGTAGAAGACATCTTGGCTGCTGTTTGTTCGCAGACAGGACTTAAGTATCACATCAATGACCGCCAAGTTACCATCTCCTTAGGCGAGAAAGTTAACAAGCAAACGTTCCAGAGAGAAAGTAAGAGAACTGCAGGCAGAAAAATTAAGGGTGTGGTTGGCGATGGCAACAATGAACCATTGATAGGTGCCACAGTGAAAGTAAAAGGTACCAACATCGTCACCGTTACCGATATTGATGGTAATTTCGAGTTGGAAGTTCCTTCTGGAGCAGAATTGGTGGTGAGCTATATTGGCTTTAATGACCAAACGGTCAAGATTAGTGGCTCTAAGAGTAAGTACGATGTTGAGTTGCAGGAGAATACCAACAGCTTGGACGAGCTTGTGGTGATTGGCTATGGTACAGTGAAGAAGAAGGATTTGACAGGTGCTGTTGCTGCTGTCAAGGGTGACGAATTGGTCAACAAACGTACGACAATGCTCTCAAACGCATTGCAAGGTTCTCTTTCTGGTGTGACGGTATCTCGTAATTCATCTGCGCCAGGTTCTGGTGCGAGCAGCATCCGTGTGCGTGGTATCACAACCATTGGTGAATCAAGTCCTTTGGTTATTGTGGATGGCGTAGAAAGCACATTGGACTATGTGAATGCCAATGATGTGGAGAGCATTTCTGTGTTGAAGGATGCCGCCGCAGCAAGTATCTATGGATCAAAGGCCGCCGCAGGAGTTATTCTTGTGACTACAAAGCGTGGCAATGATACGGGTAAGATAGACTTGAAGTATAATGCTGAGTTTGGATGGGAAATCCGTACCAGGCAGCCCAGCATGGTTGGTGTGACCCGTTATTTGGAAATGAACAACGAGTTACAGTATAACGACAATCCTTCAGGTGGATTCTTCCAAGTATATACTGCAGACCAGACCAAGAATTGGGTGAAATACAATCAGACGGATCCCAATAATTATCCTATAACCGATTGGCAAGGTTTGATATTGAACAGCAGTGCACCTCGTATGACTCACTCTTTAACAGTGTCTGGTGGAAACAAGGCGGTGAAATCTGTTGCAACCTTGACTTATGATGAGGTGGATGGTCTTTACGATGGTCGTGGTTTCCAACGTTATATGTTCCGTGCTAACAACGATTTTAATATCAATAAGAAATTGAGTGCATCCTTGGATGTGAGCATTCGTCATGCCAAGAGCCGTAATCAGATTTATGATCCATTCAGCACAATGCGTCTGATGCCAGCTATTTATCCAGCAATGTGGAGTGATGGTCGTATCGCCTCTGGAAAAAGTGGTTCCAATCCCTATGGACTGTTGAAGAATGGTGGTAGTACGGTATCTCATAGTACACAGTTGTCTGGTAAAGGTTCTTTGACCTATAAACCATTGACAGGTCTGAGTCTTTCGGCTATAATTTCTCCTTTCATCAATTATCAAAAGAGCAAGCAGTTTAAATTGGCATGTTGGTATACATTGCCTGACGACCCAGATGTCATCGGAGGCTATCTGGATGCAGGTTCTCTTTATGCCACCAACAAACTTACTGAAGGACGTAACGACAATTGGCATGTCACAAGCCAGTTGCTGGCCAACTATATGCGTACTTTTGGAAAGCATGACATCACGGTAATGGCTGGTTTTGAGAACTATTATATGAAAAGCGAGAATTTGTCTGCTGCACGCGATCAGTATGAACTGACAAATTATCCTTTTTTGAACATCGGTTCCGAAGATTTTCAGACTAATAGTGGTACAGGAGCAGAATATACTTCCAACTCTTTCTTTGGACGTTTGCTCTATTCTTATGCCAACCGTTATTTGTTTCAAGCCAATGTGCGTCGTGATGGAAGTTCACGTTTTGCAAAGAATTATCGTTGGGGAACATTTCCTTCTTTCTCAGCCGGTTGGGTAATGTCAGAGGAGCCTTTTATGCAAAAGGCAAACTTGCCTTGGTTGTCTTATCTGAAATTGCGCGCTTCATGGGGTAAGTTGGGTAATGAACGTATTGGAAGCAACTATTTTCCATACATAGCCTTGATGAATTTTGGCAGTACCTTATTCTATATGGCCGATGGAAGTGTTGTTTCTGGATCGACAGCCCGCCCTGCAGTATTGGCAGTGGAAGACATCACCTGGGAAACTACTACCAGTACGGACTTAGGCTTTGATGCTAATTTCTTGAACAATCGTCTGCATATCAATTTTGATTATTATTGGAAAAAGACAACAGATATGTTGCTTGCCATTCAGATTCCTTACACGATGGGTTACAACAGTCCTAATACCAATGCGGGAAAGATGTCAACACATGGTTATGACATTGATGTAAGTTGGCAAGATCATATTGGTGATTTCAAGTACAGTGTTGGTCTTAACTTCTCTGACTATTTGTCTAAGATAGATTATTTGAACAACTCTGACATTATTTCTGGTGGAAAAGTTAAAAGAGCTGGGGTCTTGTTTAATGAGTTCTATGGCTATGTTTGTGATGGTATCTATCAGACACAAGATGAGGTGCAAAACTCTGCAAGAACGAGTAGTTCTGTGACTGTAGGTGACTTGAAATACCGCGATATCAGTGGTCCTGATGGCGTGCCAGATGGTAAGATCTCTCCAGAGTACGACAGAGTGCCTTTGGGCAACTCTCTTCCTCGTTATCAGTATGGTGGCAACTTGAGTGCTTCATGGAAGGGCATCGATTTGAACATTGCTTTCCAGGGCATAGGCAAGCAGAATGCTTATCTTGACCAGGCGATGGTGCAGCCATTCAGAAACAATTTTGGCAATGTGCCAGCAATCATTGAAGGCAAGTACTGGAGTCCTTTCAACACTGATGCAGAGAATGCGAGTGCCAAGTATCCACGTCTGTCCAATGTGAGCAAAGATAACAACTATGCCACTTCCAGCTACTGGATGTTTAATGGTTCCTATTTCCGTCTTAAGAATGTAACCTTGGGTTATACACTTCCTAAAAACTGGACAAAGTATGTGGGAATAGACCGTACTCGTCTCTATATCAGTGGATCTGATTTGTTCTGTATCAGCAATTATCCTAAGGGCTGGGATCCTGAAATGGGTACAAGTGCTTATCCTATCACTACATCTTTGGTTGTTGGTGTTCAAGTTAATTTTTAAATGAAAAGTATATGAAAGTTAAGATATTTTTAGCTGGTTTGAGCTTGGCATTGGTCTCTTGTGAAAGTATGGATTTGGTTCCAAAGTCTCAAGGTAATACAGCTTCTTGGTATACAAATGAAACAGAGTTGGCTTTGGCGGCTAATGAGTTTTACATATTGGGTTATTGGCAGGAGCCATTAAATTCTTCAGAACAATGGTGTGACAATACAACCTATCGTTTGCAGAACCGCAACCCAGGTAGCAAGGGTACCATTCTTGATGGAACCATGAATGGTCAGCAATATGAGGTTTACGCCTTGTGGGAGCAGAGCTATAAGCTGATAGCTCGTGCCAACACGATGTTGGAAAATATACATAAAGCAGAGGGAAACGTGGCTCAGTCGGTGATAGACCGTTATACGGGTGAGGCTTGTTTTGCCCGTGCATGCAAATATGCCGATTTGATCTTCTTCTATGGTGATGTTCCTTATTTGGAGAGGACAGAAACGATTACAGAGGCAGAACAGAAGGGGCGTCGTCCAAAAGAGGAGTTGATTCCTCTTGTATATGCGGATTTTGATAAGGCAATCGAAGGTCTTCCTGTATCATATGGTCAAAGTGCTCCCGTTCATTTTACCAAAGGTGCAGCGATGGCTATGAAAGCTCGTTTTGCACTTTACATGGGTGATTATGAAATGGCGGAAAAATCCGCAAAGGCCTGTATGGACTTAGGTGTTTATTCTTTGGAGCCTGATTATGCCAAGTTGTTTAAGCAAAGCACTAAGGTAAACCCAGAAAAGGTCTTCGTCTTACCTCGCTCTATAGAGAATGATGTCGTTTTGGATTCTTGGATTGTGAAGAATGGTCTTCCACGTAATGCTGGTGGATATGGTTCATACAATCCATCCTGGGATCTGCTGGCATCTTATCTCTGTACCGATGGTTTGCCCATTGACGAGTCTCCTTTGTTTGACCCTCGTAATCCTTTTAAGAATCGTGACCCTCGTTGCAGCATGACTATTGTGGCTTTCAATACAGAACATTGCGGTTTTGAGTATGACCCAAGTCCTGCAGCAACTACCATTATGAACTATACCACGGGCAAAACTCAGTCAAATCAAGATACTCGTAAGGTTAATCAATATGCTTCCTATACGGGCTTGTTATGGAAAAAGGGTATTGATGCCTCCTGGATGGAAAATGGTTTGAAGGTAGAACAAGACTATATCATCATGCGTTATGCCGACGTACTCTTGATGTATGCGGAGGCTATGATTGAGCAAAATAAGATAGATGATTCCGTACTCAAGGCTATCAATATGGTTCGTGCCCGTGCTTACGGAGTGGATGTTTCGGAGACTTCTGCTTATCCTGCAGTAAAAATGGGTTCGCAGGAGGAATTGAGAAAGGCAGTTCGTATAGAGCGCCGTATGGAGTTTGCAATGGAAAACTCTCGTTTGCAGGACTTGATGAGATGGAAGTTGGCATCTAAGGCTCTCAATGGGTACAATTATATCATGCTCCAGCCGGATGATTTGTTGAAGAACGTTGTAGAGAAGGGACTTTGGTTCTGGGGAATGACACCGCAGATAGACGAAGATGGCTTGGCAGATTTTTCTGCCCTCTTCAATGCCGGTTATTGTACAACTGGTGCCAAGCGTTCTTTCCCAGATAGAGAATACCTCTGGCCAATTCCTACACATGATATGGAATTGTGCCCTAATCTAACAAATAATCCTGGTTATTAAGCCGGGATTATTCCCTCCCTTCAAATCGTTCATTGTGTAATAGATTTTATAAAGAGATTTACAGATGAAAACAAAAAATATAAATCAAGTAATAGTATGGCTGCTGGTATCTTCTATGAGTATGTTCACGGTGTCTTGTAATGAAGATATAGACAACTCTTATTCAAGAAATCAGTCGGTTATAGAACTTCAGCCATCGGGTGAATTTGTCAAATTGGATGAGAATAATCCTGATGCTACCGCATTGACATTAGACTGGACAACAGCTCACGATTATGGTGATGATTATATAACCACCTATAAGTATGAAATGCGTGTATCTGGAAGTACTGCTGATGAGATAGTGGAATATGAGGATGATGGCCATTTCTCACGTATTTATACTAACAAGCAATTGCAGGAACTTTTGGTCAATCATTTTGGTCAACTTACCAGTACCATTCGTGAGGTGCAGTTTACTGTCACCGCTTCTTTTGAGGGTCCTCGTTTGGTGATACCTGATATAGCTACGGCAAAAGTGAACGTAAAGACTTATGGACCTAAACAGTTTAGTGCAGACGAATTGTTTATGGGTGGTACTGCTGTCGGTGACGAGGACGTACGGCTCGAGGCAAACAATGATGGTACTATCTACTCCTTTACAGGTAAGTTGAATGCCGGTAAGATTAATTTCCCTGTTCATTTCGGAGATGAGGAGAATGCTATTGGGCCGGAAACAGTTGATGCAACTCCCACTTTGGGAGAGATGCCTGCTGTAATCAGTGACCGTTCTGATGCAAATTATTGGATCATTCCTGAAGCTGATACTTATCGCATCACAATCAACATGAATAATCAAACAGTGAAGATTGTTGCAGCTGGTGCAGTTGTTGAGGCTGATCAGGTGTTCTTGGCAGGTTCGGCTGTTGGTGAGCAAGTTGAAATGACCCAGACCTTGGAGAATGAAAACTTGTATGCTTGGCGTGGAGAACTGTCTTCTGGTAGTCTTTATATTCCGTTCACTTTTGAAGGAGAACAGAAAATGTCTGCAGTTCCTATGCAGGATGGTAACCATGATATCAATGATGGTCAGTCTTCGTCGTTCACTCAGGTGACGACAAATACGGCAGCAACATCGCGTCATTGGACTATTCCAAGTGCAGGTGTATATCGTATCGTTCTGAATAAAGAAGAAAAAACGGTAACCATCTATTCCGACAAGACTGATTTACAGCCAAAAACGGTTAGTTGGAATAATACCACGCTGGGTATCAACCCTTATAAGACAACTATAGAAAAGTTGTATATGTATGGTACGTTCAATGCTTTTGATCATGATCCTGGTGCCTTCACTGGTTATCAAGATAAGTACAATCTGTACCCAAGCTTAGCAGATCCTTGTGTGTTTGTATATAAAGGTGATGCGCTCCCTCGTAGCTCACAAAAGGATGAACGAGGAAATGTCGTACAGGCTTCGGTGAAGTTTGCCGTTGATAACCATAATAATAATGTGTATGCTTTTGGTTCTACAGCCGATGCTAAGCGTAATGACCACAATGGTTACATCACAGCTAAGTTGGGCGTTGAAGAGAAAACGGTAGAAGGTCAGAGCCATAACCGCTATGCTTACTTTATTATTCCTGAGGGCTGCAACTTTGTTGTGGTGAATGTGAGAAACAACACAGTTTTATTTGATAAGAAATAATCAATAATATTAGATAATTATGCAAATGGAAAAATATATGTCAGGAGCCAAAACGACGATTATGTCATTGGCACTCATCGTTTCATCTCTCGTTGTCGGAACTTCATGTTCCGACAGCGATGATCTGGGAACGACTGATTATAGTTGGAATATTTCTGGTAACAAGGTTGTGAATATCAAGCCAGAGCGTTATAAGTTCCTCCGTAACCCATTACAGGGTTGGAATATCTATACGGGTATTGGCAGTGGAATGATGGATAATTTCTGGGATATCTATGATAATTTTGAGTCTTCTGTAGGTCCTGTGAAAGTGTCGGATTATGGTACAACCTGTTATATCCGTGGTGCATGGAGTGACTTCAATCCAGAAGAGGGTGTTTATATTTGGCAAGATGGTGTAGATACCGAACCCGCCAGAAGATTCCGTATGTTAGTAAATGGCGCCAAGGAGCGAAATTTGAAACTGGCTTTTACTTTTGTGGTTGATAGCCGTGACAAGCATTATAATTTTACTCCAAACTATGTGAAAGAAGCAGGTTGCAAGGGATATGTGACTACTACAGGTAGTGTGAAGGTTTGGTCGCCATATCCTGACGATCCTATATTCCAGGAGAAATATGCCAAATTCTTGAAAGATTTTGCAGCTAAGTACAATGATCCAGACGTGACCAATTATGTGAGCGGATTTGGTTTGGGCAAATGGGGTGAAACACATTCCCTGAAATATTGGGCAGTTGACACTCCCAACGAGTCAGAGAAGCGAACAGAGAAGGAGGTAAAATACGATGTGTTTGAGTGGATCACCGACTTGATGTCGCAAACTTTCACAAAGGTTCCTGTCTTCATCAACTATCACCGTTGTCTATTGAGTAGCAAGGAGTTTGATGGAGCACCTGTTGATGATTCTGCCGAGTTGATAGAAAGAGCTGTCAAGAAAGGTTTTGGACTTCGTCATGATGCATTTGGTATGAAACAATATTACAAGGATTGGGAGCGCGGCATCGCAACTACTTATCGCTATCAATGTCCATTTATTATGGAAGGCGGTTGGGTAGAGTCATCTCATGGTGGTTCTATCAAGGGTGATGGTTATGCCAATTATAAAGAGGTGAGAAAAGGTGAGTTTGATGAGGCTAAGGGTGCTAATGTGAATATGATGGATTTCCGATTCAACAACAAGCCACAGGCAGGTGAAACCCATTCTTGGTTTAATGCAGCATACAATTTGGTAGAAGAATTCATAGCAGAAGGTGGTTATCGCCTTTATCCAGATAAATTATCTGTTCCCGAGAATGCTTCTGCAGGCGCAAAGGTTACCTTAACACACCGTTGGTCTAACTTGGGCTGGGGATATTGTCCTACTAATCTACCTCAATGGAATCAGAAGTATAAGGTGGCATTTGCCTTGTTGGACAAGAATACAGAGAAACCTGTCAAAGTCTATGTAGATGCTTTGCCAAAAGTTTCTGATTGGGTGAAGGGTAAGCCTCATACTTACAGTACAGAGATTACATTGGAAGGTGTAACTTCTGGTCAATATACTTGGGCTGTTGGTATCGTAGATACAGCAAAGGACAACAATATAGGCATTTATATTTCTGCACGAGATGAATATCAGACAGCAGATGGATGGGTAAAACTTTCAGATGTAACTATTAAATAATGAAAAGATATATATGTGCAAGAAATTCCTCATAACGATAATTGCGTTTCTGAGTTCCCTTATGGTGGAGGCTTCTGAAATTCTGGTGGAAGCAGAGAGCTTCCACCAGAAGGGAGGTTGGGTTGTTGATCAGCAATTTATGGACCAAATGGGCTCTTCTTATTTGTTGGCACATGGAATGGGTAAACCTGTGAATGATGCTACGACAACTATACACGTGAAAGAAGGTGGTCTCTACTATATATATGTAAGGACATACAATTGGACTGCTCCTTGGAGCAAAAAGTCTGGGCCAGGTCGCTTTTCTTTGTCTGTTAATGGAAAAATCATTTCTAAGGTATTGGGTGCTGAAGGAAAGGACTGGCAATGGCAAAAAGTTGGTAAAATGAGGCTCAAGACAGGTACAAACAGTTTGGCTTTGCATGACTTGACAGGTTTTGAGGGCCGTTGTGATGCTGTCTATATGACAACCGATGAAGTTCAGTCTCCTGTAGGACTTGATACAAAAGCAACTGATCTACTTCGCAAACGTCTTCATCCACAGGTCATTTTAAAGCAGAAGAACTACGATTTTATCGTGATAGGTGGTGGTATCGCAGGTATGTGCGCTGCCGCTTCTGCTGCCCGATTGGGGTGTAAAGTGGCTTTAGTCAATGACCGTCCTGTTTTAGGAGGTAATAATTCTTCAGAGGTACGCGTACATTTAGGAGGCACAATAGAGATGATGCCCAATCAGGGATTGGGAAGGATGATTCGTGAGTTTGGACATTCTAAAGGTGGTAATGCTCAGCCCGGCAACTTCTATGAAGATACCAAGAAAGATTCCTTTATTCTTGCCGAGAAAAATATAACACTTTATCCTTGTTACCGTGCAGTAAAGGTCAAGACGGTAGGGAACCTTATTCAGTCTGTAGTGATTCGTCAGATTTCTACTGGTGAGGAACTCTGTCTTTCTGCTCCCATTTTTAGCGATTGTACAGGAGATGGTACGATTGGTTATATGGCTGGAGCTGATTGGAGAATGGGGCGTGAGGCACAAGGCGAATATCATGAGTCTTTGGCACCTGTTAAAGCTGATTCCGTCGTTATGGGTACCTCTATTCAGTGGTATTCAGAGTTGAAGGATAATAAGGTTTCGTTTCCAGAGTTTTGTTATGGTGTAAACTTCAATGAAACTAATAAGGAAACTGTAACTAAAGGAGAGTGGACCTGGGAAACAGGTATGAATAAAAACCAGATAACAGAAGCTGAAAGAATCAGAGACTATGGACTTTTGGTTATTTACTCTAACTGGAGTTTTTTGAAGAATCATTCTGTAGAAAAGAAAAAATTCAGCAATCGTTCCTTGGCGTGGGTGGGTTATATCGCGGGCAAGCGAGAGTCACGCCGTCTTTTAGGAGATTACGTTTTGTCTGAGGAAGATATCAATAAAAATGTATTGCACGAAGATGCGTCTTTTACAACAAGTTGGAGCATTGACTTGCATTTTGCGGACAGTATTAATAGTATTCATTTCCCTGGCAATGAATTTAAAACGCGAACCATACATCGATGGATTTATCCCTATGCTGTGCCTTATCGCTGTCTGTATTCCCGTAATGTGAACAACCTTTTTATGGCAGGTAGGAATATCAGTTGTACTCATGTGGCTTTGGGTACGATAAGGGTTATGAGAACCACGGGTATGATGGGGGAGGTTGTAGGGATGGCTGCTGGTCTTTGCCATCAATATGGTATTATGCCAAGAGACGTGTATCGTCATCATTTGCCGGAGCTAAAAGTGTTGATGCAGGATGGTTTGGGTAAGAAAGATGTACCCGACACTCAGCATTTTAATGAACCTAATAGATTTTTGGATAAGCCTCGTGCTTTTATCAATCATTAATTATTATGAGAAAAACCCTATTCATTTTGTTATTATTCTCAATGGCATGGTGTTCTGTGAAAGCTGTGAAGAGCAGCTATGCCATTTTGAATAAAGATACCCTTCGCATAGGAAACTCTTACATGGAGCGCTGTTTCTTGTGGAATCATGGAGCGTTGAAAACGATAGCCTTGACAGATAAACTGCATGGAACTTGCATGCAGGCTCGTGGTGAGCGTCCAGATTTTGCCATAGCTCAAGGTGATGCAAGGAATGGAAAAATGTCATCGCAATGGGTTCTTTCTGATGGTGTGCAACCAAGTCATCTTGAAGTGATTGTTTGTTACGACCAGGGTACATTATCAGTAAAGCGTGTCTTCAAGGTTTATGAGAATACTCCTGCCTTGGCATGTACCACTTATCTTAGAGGTTCTATGCAGAAGTTGAAGTCTGTTGCTGATGTATCCAATGTTGATAGAAAAAATATTGAGTCTGCAGAGGATATGGTGACGGAATTGAAAACTCCAACATTAGACCGCATTCAGTTGTTTGGGAAGCATTGGCAGACAAAGGCCGTTGAGTTTTTGGATTATACTGATTGGAATGACAATTTGGTCTTTGAACGTAATTTTATTCCATATCGCAAGAGCGGTTGTAGGGGTAATCTGTTGTTTGCCAAGGACCAATTGACTGATAATGGCTTCTTTTTTTTGAAAGAGTCTCCTTCTTCAAGTACACAGTTGCATTATACTGGTTCCGACTTTATCACAGATTTCAATGACTTTATGGTAGTCAGTCCTGGAGTTACTTCTGCCGACATAAAGAAGGAATCATGGACTCGTCTGTATGGATGTGTGCTTGGCGTATTTCATGGTGAGGAGAGAGCTGCATTGGTGTCTTTGCGAACTTACCAAAAACAACTGCGAAAGGAAAAATCTTCTTCAGATGAGATGATTATGCTCAACACTTGGGGAGATAGAAGCCAAGATGAAAAAATCAACGAGGAGTTTTGTATGCGCGAATTAGATAGAGCAGCCAAGTTGGGTATTACTGTTTTCCAGTTGGATGACGGTTGGCAGAATGGTAAAAGTCCTAACTCAAAGACAAAAGGAGGCTCTTTCAAGGATATTTGGAAGGACAACAGCTATTGGACACCTAATCCCATGAAGTTCCCTCATGGATTGAAAAATATAGTGAAGAGAGGAAAGAAGTTGGGTATCCGTATCGGCTTGTGGTTTAATCCAAGTGTACAAAATGATTTTTCCGATTGGGAGAAGGATGCCCAGGCAATTGTGTCTTTATATCGTCAATATGGCATAGAGTGCTTCAAGATAGATGGTTTGCAGATTCCTACAAAGCAAGCAGAAGAGAATTTGCGCCATCTTTTTGACAAGGTAGCATTGGAAACCAATCATCACGTTATCTTTAATTTGGACGCCACAGCAGGAAGACGTGGGGGATATCATTCTATGAATGAGTATGGAAATATATTTCTGGAGAATAGATATACTGATTGGGGAAACTACTATCCTTATCGTACTTTGCGCAATTTGTGGCAATTGTCTCGTTATGTTCCTGCAGAAAAAATGCAGGTAGAGTTCTTGAACAAATGGCGCAATGCTGATAAATATGCTGACAATGATATTTTTGCTCCTAAGAGCTACTCCTTTGACTATCTTTTTGGCATTACTGCTGCTGCTCAGCCTTTAGCATGGATGGAAGCATCCAACTTGCCTCAGGAAGCCTATAAAGTTTCCCCACTGATAGAGAGTTACAGAAAGATACAGCATGACTTCCATTCGGGAGTTATCTTGCCAATAGGTGATGAGCCTTCAGGGCGTTCTTGGACAGGCTTCCAGTCTATGACTTGTCAGGATAAAGGATATTTTATTGTTTATCGTGAGGACAACGACAGACAAAAGGCCTGGTTGCAGACCTGGTTGACGCCTGGCGAGCATGTTCAATTGGAGAAGATAGCTGGGCAAGGAGCCTCATTTGTCTCCCAAATAGATGAGAATGGACGACTCTCTTTCTTTTTACCGGAGAAGAATCAATTTGCAATTTACCAATACAAGATTGAGAAATGAAAAAAATAGTAGCTTTATTAATATGTATCATTTCCCTTTGTGGAGAGACTTTTGCTGCAGAGACATATATATCTAATGTCTATGGTAGGCAATATGAATCCTTGAATGGAAAGTGGAACGCTATCGTCGATCTTTACGAGAGAGGCGAAGAAATGAAATTGTATCTCAACCAAACGCCTCAAGGTAAGAGCGATTTCTATGAATATGCTTTCGATGGAGGTTTGCGCCTGAATGTACCAGGAGATTGGAATTCTCAATCTTCTGAACTCAAGTATTTTGAAGGCTCTGTTTGGTATGCCCGCCATTTTCATCTCCATGCTTTAGATGCCAAGCGGCGCTTTTTGTACTTCGCTGGTGTCAGCTATCGTTGTAATGTGTATTTGAATGGTAAAAAAATCGGAGAGCACGAAGGATCTTTCACACCTTTTCAAATGGAGGTGACAGATGCTTTGGTGCAAGGGGATAATTCATTGGTTGTGGAGGTGAACAATCGTCGTCAGAAGTCTGCCATCCCAGCTTTGTCTTTTGATTGGTGGAATTATGGTGGTATCACGCGAGATGTGATGCTTGTTACCTTGCCTAAGCAATATATTAGCGATTATTTTGTTCAATTGGATAAGCATCGTGCAGATTTGGTACATGTGAAAGTCTTTTTGTCGGAAGGTGTTGCCAATCAAGATGTATGTGTAGAAATACCAGAATTGAAGCGCAGACTCCTATTAAAAACAGACGCATCAGGTATGGCAACTGGAGATTTGAAGATTTCCAAGATACAACGTTGGAGTCCAGATTTTCCTAAGTTATATCAAGTAAACATCAAAACCCAGTGCGATGAGGTAACAGAAATGATTGGATTCCGTAATGTGGAGGTGAAGGGGACAAAAGTGCATCTCAATGGGAAACCTGTGTTTTTGCGTAGTATTTCTTTCCACGAAGAAATACCACAGCGTATGGGAAGAGCCTGCTCTGAAAGTGACGCCGAAATGCTCCTTTCTGAGGCAAGAGCTTTAGGAGTTAATATGGTTCGTTTGGCGCATTATCAGCAAAACGAGTATATCGTTCGCAAGGCAGAGAAGATGGGCATCATGCTATGGCAGGAAATACCTGTTTGGCAAGCCATAGATTTCTCTAATAAGGAAACCTTAAATAAAGCAAAGAGAATGTTGAAAGAAACCATTCGTAGAGACCAAAACCGTTGCGCTGATTGCTTTTGGGGAATAGCAAACGAGACACGACCTTCTGATGCTCGTAATGCCTTTTTGACGGATTTGCTGCAAGCTGGTAAGGATGTAGATACAACTCGCTTATTTGTTGCCGCTTTCGATAATGTATATTTCAAGGAAAATTCGCAGTTGTTCGAGATGGAAGATAGCTTTGTAAATCAATTGGATATGATTGGCGTCAATAAATATATGGGCTGGTATGCGCCATGGCCGTTGGAACCTGCCAAATGTGTATGGAAGGTGGCTGTGCATAAGCCATTGCTTATTTCAGAGTTTGGGGGCGAGGCCTTGTTTGGTCAGCATGGTGACGATATGACAGCTTCTTCCTGGAGTGAGGAATACCAAGCAAAACTTTATCGTGATAATTTGAGGATGTTTGAGAATATTCCAAATTTAGTAGGTGTCTCGCCTTGGGTTCTTTTTGACTTCAGGTCGCCATTCCGCTTTCATCCTACCAATCAGGATGGTTGGAACCGTAAGGGATTGGTTTCTGATCAAGGACAGCGCAAGAAAGCCTGGTATGTTATGCATGACTACTATCAGAAAAAGCAGCAAGAATACAAGAACATTAAATAAACACATGACCTATGAGAATACAATCGAGAATGATGATATGGCTGTTGGTCGTATGTATTGCTCGCCCTGTAATGGCGAATAATTCAGCAAAAGCCAAGATGATATATAAAGATGCCCATGCCACTTTGGAAAACAGGGTAGAGGATCTTTTGTCACGTATGACCTTAAAAGAAAAGGTCTTGCAGCTCAATCAGTATACATTGGGTACCAACAATATAGAGAATAATAAGGGTGTAGAGGTGAAAAACATCCCTGCAGAGATAGGCTCTTTGATATATTTTGCTACTGATCCAGAGTTGCGAAATCGGATGCAACGTCATGCCATGGAGGATTCTCGCTTGGGCATTCCTATTTTGTTCGGCTATGATGCCATTCATGGTTTTCGTACGATTTTCCCGATTCCATTAGCTCAGGCTTGCAGTTGGAACCCTGCATTGGTGGAGCAAGGATGCAGGGTTTCTGCTCAAGAGTGTAGAATGAGTGGTGTAGACTGGACATTCTCTCCAATGATAGATGTCAGCAGAGATCCCAGATGGGGGCGTGTGGCTGAATGCTACGGAGAGGATCCCTATGCCAATGGCGTGTTTGCACAGGCTGCCGTGAAAGGTTATCAAGGCAACAGCCTTGCTGCTGCAACGTCTGTTGCCGCATGTTTGAAACATTATGTGGGTTATGGAACTTCTGAGGCAGGTCGCGACTATGTTTATACCGAGATCTCCCGCCAGAGTCTATGGGATACTTATCTTCTTCCATACGAGATGGGTGTGAAGGCTGGTGCAGCTACTATTATGAGTAGCTTTAATGACATCAGTGGCACTCCTGGATCTGCTAACTATTATACGTTGACAGAGGTTCTTCGCCATCGTTGGCATTTCTCAGGTATGGTTGTCTCGGATTGGGCAGCCATCCAGCAATTGAAGAGTCAAGGTATGGCCAAGAATTTAAAGGAGGCTGGTGCATTAGCGCTAACGGCAGGACTCGATATGGATATGATGTCTCATTCGTATGATGCATATTTGGAGTCTTTAGTCACTGAAGGTAAGGTCAGCATGGCAGTTATTGATGAGGCTGTGAGGCGAGTGCTGAGGGTAAAGTTTCAACTGGGATTGTTTGAAAATCCTTATACCCCAGTTTCAAAGCCTGCAGCTCGTTTTCTGCTACCACAAAGCTTGCAGGTAGCTTCCGACATAACTTCTGAGTCAATGGTTCTTTTGAAGAATTCGGGTATATTGCCATTACAGTCTGTAAAGAAGATCGCTGTGGTGGGACCGATGGCAGACAATGCACATGATTTGCTTGGCTGTTGGTGGGGACATGGTGAGGATCAGGATATTCAGAAATTGCTTGCTGGCATTCAGAAGGAGTTTGCTGGAACCTCCGAAGTGAGGTATGCTAAAGGTTGTGATTTTGACGGTGATGACGAATCGGGCTTTAAGGAAGCAGAGGTTTTGGCCAAATGGGCTGATGTTGTTATCATGTGTATGGGCGAGAAAGGTAGTTGGAGTGGTGAGAATAATTCTCATGCCGACATCAGTCTGCCTGCCATTCAGCAAAAGTTGATGCATACCGTGAATAATGCCGGTGGTAAGATTGTGCTCGTCTTGGCAAGTGGTCGCCCTGTTGTTCTGGGTGAGGCTGTGGATTTGTCAGAAGCAATTTTGGAAGTTTGGCATCCTGGTATAGCAGGAGGTGATGCGCTTGGAGGCATTCTTTCAGGCCGCTATAATCCTTCAGGCAAGTTGGCGATGACGTTCCCCTATGCGCAAGGTCAGATACCTATTTATTATAACAGACGTAATAGTGCCCGTCGTCATCAGGGCTTTTACAAGGATATGACGAGCGAACCTTTATATCCTTTCGGGCATGGACTGAGCTATACGCATTTTATTTATGGTTCGCCAGTTGCAAGTAAATCGCATGTGACCAAAAATGATAAGTTTCAGGTTTCGGTTTCTGTAACCAATGTTGGCGACAGGGACGGAAAGGAGACAGTCTTTTGGTATATTGTGGATCCTTATAGTACCATTACGCGCCCATGTAAAGAGTTGAAGTTCTTTGAGAAGAAATTGATACGGAAGGGAGAGAGTGTTACTTATACCTTTAATGTCGATGTGGAGAGAGATCTTGGATATATTGATGCCGATGGTAGACGATTTGTGGAGTCTGGTGAAGTGTCGATACTTGTGGGTGATAAAGAATTGAAGTTGAATATAGAATAGAAAAAATATGAAACGTTTTATAGTTCTTTCTTTGATGGTGTGTATATCTTTCCTTTCTGTTTTTTCTCAACGTAGCGAACGCATACTTGAGGAAGGGTGGAAATTTGCTCGTGGACGATATGCTTCTGCAGAGAAGGTGAATTATGACGATAAGTTATGGAGCAGTGTGACTGTTCCTCACGATTATGCCATATTGGGACCTTTTGATAGGAACAACGACTTGCAGGATGTGATGAATATCCAAAACAAAGAAACCAAGGTGAATCGTAAGACGGGTCGTACCGGAGGACTTCCTTATGATGGTGAGGCTTGGTATCGTTGTCATTTTCGCTTGAATGGTAATTCACGGAACTTTCTTTATTTTGATGGAGTGATGAGCGAGGCCACAGTCTTTGTAAATGAATGGCTATGCTGCATTTCAAGTAGAAATAACCTCCTATGCACATCGTCCTGGCAAAGATAATGTCTTGGCGATTAAGTTAGATTCCAAGGCTCATTCTTCGCGTTGGTATCCAGGCGCAGGAATATTTCGGGAAGTGAGGTTGATTGAGACGGGAGATGTCCTTCTTTCTGCTTGGAATACCAAAGTTATTACTAAAATAGTTGGTGCTAATAAGGCAGAAATAAGTGTAGATGCTACTATAGTAGGGAAAAATAAATCCGGTAGCATCGTCAGATTGGAACTGTTGGATACTAACCGCAAGGTTGTTGCCAGTCGGCAAGCCTCGGTGCGGGCGGGTGAACAAAACTCTCGACAGATTCTGACAGTATTAAATCCGCGATTGTGGAGTCCGGAACAGCCTAATCTTTATCATTTGCGTATCTCTTTAGTTCGGGATAAACGTGTTGTTGACCACTTGGAGCAGGAGGTTGGCATTAGAAGTGTTGAATTTGTCAATGGACAGGGCTTTTTCCTGAATGGGAAGCATCGTCAGATACAAGGGGTTTGCATACATCATGATTTAGGAGCGCTGGGTACCGCTATTAATGAGTCTGCTCTTCGCTATAGGCTCAGGCTTTTAAAGAATATGGGGTGTGATGCCATCCGAACTTCCCATAATCTTCCTTCCTCATTATTGCCCCGATTGTGCGATGAGATGGGGTTGATGCTGTTGATAGAGCCTTTTGACGAGTGGGATATACCTAAGTGCGAGAAAGGATTCCATCGTTATTTTGAAGATTATGCAGAGAGAATGGTAAGAGATATGGTGTGCCATTTTCGCAATTATGCTTCTGTCATCTTGTGGGGAATAGGCAACGAGGTGCCCAACCAGCGAGATCCTGAAGGATGGAAGTTGGTGAAACGCTTGCAGCAGTATTGCCATGAAGAAGATTCTACACGATCTGTTACAGTGTGTATGGATCAAATTCCGTATGTTTTGGCTAATGGATTCGCCAAAGAAGTGGATATTCCTGGCATCAACTACAATACTTGGAATTTTGAAAAGGCAACTGCTGTTTGGCAGCAAGGAATGATTCTCGGTTCCGAAACAGTTTCCACAGTAAGTTCGCGTGGTGTTTATAAATTCCCTCTAAAGTTGAGATCCATGGCAATGTACGCAGACCATCAGTCTTCGGGTTATGATGTGGAATATTGTAGCTGGAGTAACACGCCAGATGTTGATTTTTCCTTGGCCGAGAAATATCCATGGTATTTAGGACAGTTTGTATGGACGGGCTTCGACTATTTAGGTGAACCAACACCTTATAATAATGACAACTGGCCAAGCCATAGCTCGCTCTTTGGTATCATCGATTTAGCCAATATACCCAAGGACAGGTATTATCTTTATCGCAGTCTGTGGAATAAAAGAGATCATACACTTCATATACTTCCTCATTGGACTTGGCATGGGCGCGAGGGGCAGGTAACCCCTGTAATGGTATATACAGATTATCCCGAAGCAGAGTTGTTCCTGAATGGCAAAAGCATGGGGCGCAGGCGGAAACTGTCCTTGTCGGAAGTCCAGTCTATGAAGGGAGACAGTCTGGCTCTCTTACGACATTATCGGTTGATATGGGATTCTGTGAAATATGAGCCTGGTAAACTTGTTGTTGTCGCTTATGATAGGGAAGGACATCCTGCAATGAGTGATTCTGTCTGTACGGCAGGACAACCTTATCGGTTGGTGGCAACGGTCGATAAGCATAGTGTGTGCGCCAATGGTACAGAGTATGCTTTTGTGCAGTTAAAAGTAGTCGATAGGCAGGGTAATCTGTGCCCTGACAGTTCTGAAAGAATTCGTTTCAGAGTAGATGGATGTGGAGAGTT
>ERZ1026882.519-NODE-519-length-20772-cov-7.647198_pt1 | contig 20772 bp, 16 predicted proteins | sample MGYA00380171_ERZ1026882 | MGnify/ENA primary metagenome ERZ1026882 (study PRJEB33269, sample SAMEA4719807) | human gut metagenome | biome: human-associated habitat; feature: organic feature; material: feces | place: Cameroon | collected 2013-10 ...
TTACCTTCGCGTCGCCCATCGCCTCGTAAAGCTGTTCGTTGGTGAAGATGAACTTGCCGTTCTGCTTCGTGCAGACATGCTGCAGCGGCGCCCCATCGATCTTCACACCAGCCAGTTTCGCAGAACTGACTACCTTATCGTTCGACCGTCCGAACTCCAGCAAGTCTATAGTTCTATCCTTCAAAAGCTTTCCCCGCTGATAAACCGTTTCGTCTACAGCCTCCGCACACCAGATTACGTCTATCTTCTGCCATCCTTCGTGCTTGCCCGAGAACCGCTCCTGCATCTTCTCAGCAGTCTGACGCGAAGAAAATATCGCCGTCCTCACCCCATGCTTCCTCAGCCATCGGCAAGTCTTTTCGAAGTAGCAAGGCCAGCAGTCCCAAAACATAGGCACAACCTCGTACCTCGCATAATCGGGGAACGAGTCGAACGAAAGCGACACAGGCTCAACGAACCTCAGACGCGCCTCCTTCCAACTCTTCCATATCGTAGGCAGCTCCCATCGGTACGCCGCTCCGTGCAGCCATCGAGGAGGATAATGCTCCTGCGCCACTTGCCCCCCATTTCTTACCCAAGTCGCAAACGGCGCCTGCTTGAAGTTCAAGAAACCGGGATGAGCGAAAGGAGCCACCGCCTTTATTGTTTTATTCATCTATATTAATCTTTCAGTTTTGCCTCTAACATAGAGTATATGCGATTCATCTTATTGTTAACGCCCTTTCCCATGTAATCAGAAGCGTTCCAACAATGAAGCCAGCAATCATCCATCAGAGAGTAACCATTTCTGAAAATGTCATCGTCCTTGTCATCTAACATAATATGCTTGTCAGACACCAAACGATAATTATTCCAATCTATTCCTTCAAAATATCTATAGTAGTTGCATGCACCAGTATCACCATGGAGATGAAGAGAAGGACGAAAATCTACACCTTTCTTTTTTAATAAACTCATAGGCATTCCAAACAGACCTGGCCATACATAACACCTATGCTTTGTTCCATAAAAGAATTGCTTATCAAATTGTGTTGATATGTCAAAGTCATCAATTAAGAACAAGTCGTGATCCAGAAGCATGAAATATTTGGCTCCACCATTCTTGATATATTTGTTGAAAAGATAGTTACATGCAATGCCATGCGAATAGCTGCCATATCCCTTTGGTAAGAACTCCTGCTTAGGTAGTTTTACATACCCTACAGAATACTTTTTGCAAATGGCAAGTATTTCTTCAGACTTATTCTCTTTTGTGGAGTTGTCAAACACAGTATATCTAAAAGGATATTTGAAGAACTTTTCAAGTGTTCTGATTTGATATTCTACAACTTCAGAGTTGTTAAAAGTCACGACAGCTAAATCACAGTATTCAGCGTTTTGCCCCCCCCGATTAGAAATATTGTATTCTAACAAAGGCTTTCTCTTATAATATACAAATTGGGTATATGCCCCCAATTTTGCCCAAGTACATTCTGCACAAAGGCGACGAATTATTCTATTTAAAATGTTCATATATTAATACTTTTTAATAACAATGCACGGGTTTCCAGCTGCCACGCAATCGGCAGAACAACATCTAATTTATTATTTATTATTCTGATTAAAATATTCTTTCAATGCTTCTATATCATTCAGCAGCCTCCAATTCTTTTCAAACCACTCTGGCTGATTGTTCCACCACTTGGTTTTCTGCAGGAACAGGATTGTTTCGTCATCGTAACGATAGCCAATGACTTTGGCGGGTACACCACCTACAATTGCGTAAGGCGGAACATCTTTTGTAACCACGGCATTGGCAAGGACTACCGCTCCATCGTGTATCTCTACCCCACCAATTAAAGTGACGTTGGAACCAAGCCAGCAGTCGTTACCTATTTTGTTTACAAGTTCTCTGGCTTTATCATAGAACTTGAACTCCTCTATCATTTGCTCTGAAGCAAACGTCTTGCCTTGTGAATTTTTGCCGTTGCTTTTAGAAAAGAACAGAGGACATGTTGTAGCGAACGGCACCTTATAAGCATGGGTGGCATTGATGTATCGGCAGTTGGGACCGATGGACGTAAAGCGCCCGACTTCAGCACTAACCATTCCACCTCCACCGATATACGAGCCGTAACCTAAGAAACCAAAGAAGTCGGTATGTGGACCAACCATGTTCATTCCCTCAAAACCACAACGATATGATATATGCGTAGAGTACCAGAACTTGATTTTTTTGCCATTGTGCCTTTTCTGCCACAAATAGAGGAGCAGATGGCTTAAAACCGGCAATCTTTTTATTATTGCTAATAATTTTGTCATTCTATTTTAAGAAGTGAATTAACTTGTACAGCAACAACCAATCGTATCTGCGATGCAACCCTGGATACAGCTTTCTGCATTGCTCTGGATAGTAGTTGCGCTCACCGAGATAAAACGCATACAACGCTATCTTCTCCCAAAACGATTTGCCTTTGAAATCAAGATAACCCAAGAAGTCTTCTTTTATGTCTTTACGGGCACGAGAGGCAGCAGAGAACTCAAGATTAACTTTTGAAACAGGTTTATGACAGAGATAGAGATTGAATTCTCGATACAGCTTGAATATTCGCTGTAGGTCTTCGTATCGACGTACTCGCTCATCAAACGGATACTTCTCTACTATGGATTTCCTATATACTGTAGTGCCTGAGCACTGAAATAAGCGACCTAAAACGTGGGCTTTAAACGGATTTTTTACATTACCTTCTGCGTACTCAATAGCGAGACGTTCTGTCTTGCCATTGTTGATAACGACTTCGCCCAAAAACATATCTACATCATTGTGTTTTTGTATTTTTTTTGCGAAGAACTCTATCGCTTCAGGTAACATTTCATCGTCGGCATCAAGAAACAGTATCCACTCGCCTTTAGCATTCTTAACGCCAGTATTACGTGCCTTGCTCGGTCCGCCATTCTCCTGCTTTATCAATCGGATGCGCGAATCGTTTATAGCCTCAACAACACCAACCGATCCGTCCGTAGAACCGTCATCTACTATCACCACCTCAAAGTCTTCATAAGATTGTGATAAAACACTTTTAAGAGATTGTTTAATAGAGGCCTCTTTATTATATAAAGGTATAACAATAGAAATCATAAACTATCTTTAGAAAATACTTTTAGCCATTGCTTCTATGAAGCCCTTACCATAAACAATATCGGGTTCCATGTAGTTACCCTCAGCCCATTCGTTCCATGCCTTGACAAACAGAAGCTTCTCTTCATGTTTTTTGCTGGAATAGACCATATTATTTATGACGTTGTGGCATAAACGCCCCCATTCTTCAGGAGTGGAATGGTTGAATACGGTACCTCGATAAGTAGATCTTGGAGAATGGTCGAATCCTGGTTCTATACAAGGAATCATCCAAGGAGATTGCTCATAATTGTCCTTGTAATAGTTTATTGCAAAATCAACATACTTACGATATTCCACTACATACGGAACATGGAAATGCTTGCGTTTAAAGACCCCCCAGCGACGATGCAACTTTGAATCGGCATGATAATGTGCTTCAACAAGAGTGCCTGCCACAATGTGCTCGAATCCGTTTTCCTTTGCTGCAGGTATTTCATATGTCTGTTGACACAATCCGAAGAAATAGAACTCGTTCAAACCATTTTCTTTAGCCAAGCGATTCCATGTTTCCTTAAAAAGTTTAAAATCGGGGAAATGAATGTCGAATACTCCAAAAACTGGTTTGCCATCAACCTTTATATATCTTTCGTCTTTGAAAGCAGACAACATAGCATTAAAATGTGCCGTAAAATCTTCCACACCTCCATAGGTCTGCTCGATCAGCAGCCTATCAGGTGAATTAGGATTCCAAGTCTTAGCATACCAGGAATGATTCGCCCAACAAAGGCAGAATGGGAAGTCGGGAGTGCCGGACTCTACAACCTCTCTAAACACACGATCTAAAAGACGACGACCGTTAAACCAATAATGCCAATAACAGAAGCCTTCAAGACCGGCTTCTTTTGCTAATTGTGCCTGCTTCTCACGTGTTTCAGGAACACGTAGGTCGTAATAGCCTAAATCGGCAGGAACACGTGGCTGATAATGTCCATGAAACAGGGGTTTTGCCTTGCCTACATTAGTCCATTCTGTAAAACCGGGCGCCCACCATTCGTCATTCTCTGGTGTAGGATAGAACTGGGGAAGGTAGAAGGCAATTGCTCTTACTTTTGCTTTTTTCATAATTATCTTTTGTATGCTATATAACCATGATGATACACTCGTTTTTCTACTGGAGGAAGCTGCATGTAATCTCCGTATTCGGCACGAAGTATGTCATCATAGTATTTTGAAATGGAAAATTCAGAATCTTCAAATGGTGCTTTTATAAAATTCTCATACCATTCTCGTTTATATACAAGTTTAATCCAATTCCAATTTGGAATGCCAACGTATTTATTGTCTTCAAATGGGAATTTTCTTGCAGCTCTCTCCAATTCCATCTGAACACGTGAGAGGCCTTTAAAATGTAAAATGATATTCGAAATGAAATATCTTGGATTTGTCAGAATCTGTTTAAATTCGATTTTGTTCTGCTTTTTATCAATGATACGAAGCAGATTTGCTCGCGGCTTATCTGTTATAGTGTATGCTTTTTTTGCGCCATCATAAGTGTTTGAAAGGCCATCAATAGGATAGATATCAACAAAGATACCCATATCACAATGGTCTTTCAGTATTTTCTCTTCTATCTTATAACGCATGTCTGCTATGCGAGAAATGCCAAGAGGATAACCTTTTACATATTTATGATTAAAGATCTTCAGATTTGGAAGAGGATGATCCACCATATGTTGCAAGAAACGTTCGTAATCGGGACGGGGCATCTGTATATCAATATCATCATCCCATGGGATAAACCCCTTATGACGTATTGCTCCTATTAGCGTACCATATGCTAACGTATAGCGAAAGCCTTCTTTTTCACATACAGCCGCTATTTGTTTTAAGATGTTCAAAGATACCTTTTGAATATCTTCCATCTTCATGATTTCTTTCTCCATTTACATTGTTTTTATTTGTTCTTTGAGCCAAGAAGAAGAAATGCCTTCCGTTCGTGGCAAAACAACGTGTTCTTTACCATGCTCTTTGCACCATTGTATTGCGTTCTGAAATCCTGCATGGTTTTGGTCAGGACCAGTTACAAAAACATCAAAGTCGGCTGTTTTGACAATATCGTCGACTGCCCTATAAGTAATCACTTCATCTACGTATCTTATCGCCTTTACCATATACATTCTCTCTTCTGTGCTATAAACAAGTTTCTCCTCTGGTTTGTATTTTAACACAACCTCAGACTCCTGCACAGCGACCACCAATCGGTCGCCAACTGCACGAGCTCTTCTAAAGAGATTGACATGACCTATGTGTAATAAGTCATATACTCCAACTGTCAATACTTTTTTCATTACTATTAATTATTTATTTGTTAATGTATCTGTATTTATTAAATCAGCACCTATTTTCCAAAAACGATCAGCTGTTATCAAATCATTAATTGTGGCAACTTTCATGATGAACCCCAAACGGTGCCCCCACTTAACAATATCCTTGAAGTCCTCTATATTTCCACCATAATAGCTGAAAGACATTATGGTTGTTCGACAAAATAACGAAGTAAAAAATGACTTTACTAGCAATTTGCGTCCCCATGACCCACCAACCTGCACGATTGCCTTTCGGTCTAACAATGCTAATTTCAAGATGTTGGCATCTCCCCATATCACATTGTTCTGCATGTCATATTTGGAAACGAGAGTATGCAATTTCTTATATTGAGCAAATGTGTATTTTTGAAAGGTCAGATCAAACATGATGAACACATCATGCTCTTTACCAAATTTAATGTATTCCTCAACTGTTGTGAGATAGTTTTCTTCACTTGCTGTTGTGTAAGCCAATAAAACGTCGAAAGTGTTCTGCGATATGTCGAGGTTACACTCTTTTCCTTCTTTTATGAAAGTTTTCTCAACTCCGTGATTCAATACCGGAACTCCGTCAATAGTGAAAACGATATCGGCTTCAATAATTTCATATTTTAAATCTTCAACTAGATACTTATATAAAGCCAAACTGTTTTCTGGGCATGGGCCTTCGTGGCGAGCATGTCCTATGTATTGTTTTTTATGCAAAGAAATATTCATTGTTTCTTGAGCTTGTTTTTCACGAACTCCACCACATAGCTATAATCCGACTTGTTGAATGTACGTGATAATATATAGTATATTAATGCTCCTAAAATTATTTGAATCAAGACACAAATATACATATCTGAAACCACATAACTAACAGAATAAACAGCTATGGCCATTGTTAAAGATAAAGCAAAGTTCATACCAACATCTTTTAGTTGCTGTATTATCGGGTATCCTATATACTTACGATTGGGATAAGCATTCACAACAAACGCTAAGATTGAATATACCAATTGGCCTACAGCAATAGCGAGAGGACTTATAAACATTGTTGCAATCAATATGGCAAACATAGCTGGACGCTTTATGAATTCCATCTTCAATAGTGTGTCTGCTCGACCTACAGCCTTGATGGCTTGGTAGTTTGCCATGCCCAAAATATCAGAGCATGAAATTAAACAAATAACCTGCATAAACGGTATGGAAGCCGCCCATTTTTCTGAGAAAATGATAATGACCAAGTTGTTGGATATGGCGGCCAAGCCAAATAGAGCAGGCATAAGAAAGAAACTACTGATTCGCATGGCTCTACTCAATGCTCTTTTCAACGCATCTTTGTCATCTTGTAGCTGTGACAATGCGGGAAACAACACATCAGAAATCGTTCCGTTTATATTGTTGTAAAGTATACCCGGTAGACCTTCACCACGATTATAGTAAGCAAGTTGAGCCGCTGAGTACTTGTAACCTATAACGTAACCTTTAAGCTGATAGAAAAAGGTTGTGAGGACATTTATGAAGGCCATTTTCCAACCAAAAGAAAACAAAACCTTAAAGCGCTCATAGGAGAATTTTAGCTTTGGATGCCAATCAATGATACAAAACAACACCAATGTGTTTGTTATTGTAGATACCAAATTCTGTCCGACCAATGCCCAAACTCCGAAACCAGTAAGAGCCATAGCCAAGCCTACACCGCCAGATGCAATGGTACCGATCAAAGAAGAGTAGAAGAATTTTTTGAAAATCATCTGTCTTGACACAAATGCATTCTGAACACCACTTAAAGTTCCTATAGGCATTGCTAATGCCAAAACACGAATTACAGACGTTATCTGTTCGTTGTTAAAGAAGTCGGCTATAAGTGGTGCGGTAAAAAACACTGCAATATAAACGATAATTGACAAGACCATACCCGAATAGAAAACGGTACAGAAATCCAAATCGTCAGCTTCTTTTTTTTGCACCAAAGCTGTTCCTAATCCACCGCCGATGAATATTCCCGTCAGGATTAAGAACATACTACATATTGCTACTACACCATAATCACTTGGCAACAAGATGCGAGCCAGTACCACTGATATGCCAAAGCTTACGACCTGACATAACACTTTCTGCGACAGCTGCCAAAAGAATCCTGAAATTGTTTTACTTTTAATATTATTTGTTTCCATTTTTTACTTGTTAAAAACATTCTTTGATATTATTGACCATGCTTTTACTCTTAACAAGTCAACTAATATACATCCTGCAAATACCATTATCAAAAAACTGAAAAGAATTGACATGTAACCTAAACCATTAAATCCGTTGCCAATAAAATTTAAAAGTTTAAACCAATATCCCCACATTGCGTGAAGAAGATATATTGAAAAACATCCTCTGCCACATATATTTATAAGACTATTGTACTTGATATCCATTTTAGAGAAAATCAATAATAATGCTGCTGCGCCAATAACTGTTATCGGGCAGACATAACTACATAACTTCCAAGCGATGAATGCCGTTTGGTTCAATCCTATCAATCCCATTGAAAATATAACTACCCAGAAACATGTTACACAAAGCGCATATATGCATAAATCTTTTTTTAAAGTAAAGCATGTCCATTTAGGTTGCCAAATACGCATATAGCGAGCTAAAAGATAGAGGCCAATAAATGAAACTACAGAATAGCCATCATTTATGTATGCTGTTGCATCAAAGACCCAACCAAGAATTAATATAAGGCACCAATATACTATTAAAGTTTTCTTGAATAACTCTTTTGAAGCATTTTGTGCAAATGTGTTTAGAACAGGTGACAATATATACAAAAGCAAGTATGCTTTAATAAACCATCCCTGATCTTTATGCAACATCAGTAGCTCTACAAGACTTTCTTTGTTGACTTCAATAAGATTAAAAGAAACAAACACCACATAGCTTAATAATTTCAAGAATGCTATCTGAAATAAGAAGCTACAAATGCTTTCTTTTTTAGGCTTTATAGAAAACCAACCAGAGATTAAGACAAAGACATCAACAGCAACAATGCCTATACCTTGTTGCGCTATCCTACCCCCCCAAAAGCCACGGATTGCTTTGCACAGCTTCACTATCAGGCATGCCAAATGCCAAGAAAGAAGAGTGCAAAAGCAACACCATAAACATGGACAAGCATCTTAATAATTCTATATTCGACTGACGTTTCATGATTTTTTTTATTGAAATTACTTAATATCATTGGCATACCATGTAAAAGCTACTTCGCTATCCTTCTATTATCATCTGATATTTGTGACATAAATAATTTTGAATATATACTTAGTAAACCTTATTGGAAGATAACATTGTAATCTTTGATTATGTCAAATGCTGACAACAATGTTATTGAAGTTTCTTGGAGATGTTCAAAGTATTTGTACGTAGGCTCTTCATAAGTCAAAAATACTGTTTTGACTTCATAGGTATCATCTATACCTTCAAAATAATATTTAAATAATTCCTTGTTTTCTTTAACCCATGTATCCCTTTGGATAACTTTAGGCAATGCTTTAGCTATCTTACCTTTTTGAGATATCATATCATAAATATTCCTTGCTTCATAATAGTCCTTTGCTTCAATGCAAACTATCTTCTTCCTCTTTGAATCGATCAAGAGAACATCTATATCACCTAAATTTTTCTCCGCAGCCAAAGGCTTGCCAGGACATATTGGAACTTCCATATGCACTTTTATGTTTTCGTCTTTTAAGGATTTAAAATAGAAGCACAGATTTTGCGTAAAAAGATGTCCTTTTTCCTTACTTATTTTTCCAATATAAGTGTTCATCAAAGATGAAATGTGTCTAATTGTCCCAGCATCCAATCTATCAAGAAGAACTTGGCAACTAACATAAATACTCTTGGTAGAGTAAAAGATATTTCCATCATACAACACCCATGGTCTTGATGACAACTGCACGCTACGATTGTATCTTTGCAGAAGTTTTTGACTTGTCGGTATTCCAGCAAAAGCCTCTTTTGATAAAACAAAATTTTTATAAAAAACATTAAGTTGCTCACCTGTAAGTATACCAGACAGTATCTTTTCGTCAAAAAGTTGTTTAGACATCACCATTATTGGTTGTCCATTTTGGTTAGCATAATCAATGCTTTTTCCTTGAATGTCGAATAATAAATCAATATCAATACCAAACTCCTCAACAAAAGCAGCCTTAAAATTCTCATCAGTTCTATCAACTTCATATTTAGGCAAGAGTTGACGCTGGCTAATCATAACATCAATGTCTTTCATAGAACGCTCTCGCAATGTGGAAAAATACTTATTATTTATTTCTTCTACCAACTGAGAGAATTCCAATCTACCGTTTTTCAATATTATGATCTCGAAATCAGATTGCTCATCATTCAACAAATCAAAGTATATACCAAAATTAGCAATGTGATGAATAATAGCAAACAATCTGTCGAATGTATTGATACAGAACACATCGCCTTCCGAATGAAGATCTGACTCTATTATCAATTCCAATAATCCCTGAGCCAGAATGTTCATTTCTGTATAATCATTCAGGTACTCGGTTTGGTTCTTTAATTCCGCCCCTATATATTTGTAAGCCTGCGAAAGGACATCATACCGATAATTTGTTAGACGAGACCAATAAATCATGGCATGATGCAATGACAAGCAACTTTTCAACATGCGTGCAGTGTTGATAGATGATAAAATTTGTTTGGCTTCATTTTTTAAATAGTCCATTACTTTTATCATAACTCTCTTTGATTCCTCAAAAGAAAGTTGCTTTTCTTCTCCTTTACAATCTAAGAAGTCAGCTATTTCATCCAATATTTTATCCGCCCATCTATCACTCAAATAATGACACTCCGTCACTCCGTCACAAATCAACAAGGGATTATTAGATTTCATGTCAGTTATCATAAAATGCCCACATGAATCCTCAAACATCTCATGAATCATTGGCTCCGTAATTTCTGGAGACAAAAGGTCTTGACTGTGTAAGAGCTTTACAAACTTTAAAAGGATTAGTTCTTCTATATTATTACAGTTGCTTTGAAATAGTTTTGCTGTATTCAATTTGACGATAAAGACATGATTATTAATTTGACAAATTGAATCACATTCTGAATCTTTAAAAATTATGTCCACATGCTTGCTTAGCACAGGAATGCGTTTCACTTTCCAAGCTGCATATAACCATAAAGAAATGCTATGAACTATCTCATATATTCCATAAGATTTATTATCATATTTAATCGTTAGTCTGTAACCACCAATTTCCATCATAAAAAACAGGATATTAGTTGGAGCATAATAGGGTGCATAAGCAGGGACATTATCCGGTATATCGTGAAAATGTTCAACTGGTATTATACTCTTAAACATAGCAGACTCAACATATCTAATATCACTCTCTTTATAGTATTTCTCTCGCAACCCTAATGCCATACCAACTGGAATCACTAAAAAAGTAGGCATTTCCTCTTGATAAAAACTCTGATGGCGATCTAAATAATAAGCAAACGAATCTATCTCTTGTGAAAAGGGTGTTGAATTTATGTTTTTTTTATCTTGTAAGAAATAATAGAGGGTGTTTAGATTTATATTATGTTGATTTATAATTACAGAGAAATCATCAATACTAAATGCTAATGAGTTTTTAGGAATAGAAAGACCAAAGTAATCATCTCCAATTTGTGAATAAACGACAATAAACATTGAAATTCCACTTGTGTGGATGTATTTTTTGACGTAACTATCAACCACATTTAGGCATTTTTCTATATTCTGCCGTTCTTCATAAAGATATGGAAATACGCAGAAAACATTTTCACTATCTTCCTTATAAAGGAGGAAATTCACCCCTTCTAAAGAAACCTTTCCAAGAAATTGCTCTGGAATATTTCTAAGAAGCAAAGCAGTCTCATCTAACAACAATCTAGAGAACTCTTTTGCAAAGGATTCTAAGCCAAAGTGTTCAATTAATTGTTGCTTACATATACAATACGCAGTATGTAAGAGAGCGGAAGGACTTAACAAAATGTATTTTTCCCTATGCTTATATAAAGGCATTAATGTAATGGCTTCGCAATAACCATTTCTACTATTCTCAACACGTAATTCTTTACGCTTTGCTTTAAAAATAAGTTTCTCTATATCAATCCAAGACAAGTCATATCGCTGTGCTATGCTTGTCAAATCACTTTTTGAAAAACAAATACAATCAATATTTTGTTCTAACTCTTGCCGATTGGGAATAAACACAGAGTCATTATCCGGCATACCGATAGAGTATCTTTGAGCATTTGTCTTTTCTGCAATAGTATGAGACAAAGTAAGCAAGAAATAAATTACGCCCAAATTGTTAGTGCCATACCCAAACAATCCAGTCAAGTTCAGTAGTCTTGTCAAATTATATTGATAGAACTGAAATGGACCAGGGTATACGGTAAATGAGCCTAATGGAGAACCAACTTGATGAGTAAAGAGTTGTTCTTGCGGATCTTCAAATGAACTTCCATTTTCTAATATGTCGTCCAATATACTCCATTTTAGACCATGACGATGCTTCAAATCAATTATAGCTTGGGTTGTGCAAGCCATAAGTCTGGCTGAAAAACGAGAATTCTCAGGCAATACCTGAAGATAAGAAAAAAGCATTAGTACTCTTTCATCTCTTATATGTCGAATATAGCAATTCTCCTTCATGTTATTAATTTATTGTTGTTCAAGCATTCTCATAACTGTCCATTAAAGAGAACTAATCGCTCTTTGAATCAATTGAAATACAGTCTTTTGCAAGAGATTTCAAATGCACTACGATTTGATTTTACAACTTAGTAACATCACTTAAACGACTGCTATGTTCCATATCTACATCACAATATCAAAGAACTATAGTCCTCCTTTTCAATGGTTATTTGATTAATATTTAACTGATTCCGAGTTTAACAGAATACTAATAGTATTACTAATTATTGTTTCCTCATTTCTTTCGCCATATATTATAAGATTTGTAAACAACTGGTATTCTTTATATAGTCTGCCAATTGGGCGTTTAGTTTTATATACCTATCAAAAGCATCTTGCGCAAAATTTGCGATCCATTCTTCAGAACCCTCAGGAGGTGTCATACCCATTTCCATATAATCCATATAATCTGATGCTGCTAAATATTCAGGGTTAAGATGGAAGATGAAAGAAACATGAATCATCATTAATTGGTTTAAAATGATAGAGATATTTTTCAACATTCGCACTTTTCGTTCTCCCAAATAAACCGTGTTGCAATTATATAGAACCTTACTATAACTATTGGAGTGTACACTATCATCTAATAAGTGCCTATTATGTTCTAAATATGTATTCCATCCAAAATATGGATATAAATCCTTTGTTTTAGGAGATGTTTCTAAAACCTTAAGGATTTTCTTTAACTTAGGGACACGAAAGGAAGAATCTAACCATTGTTGCACTTCTTCCACATAAAAGCTTTCAAACACATTGTATTTATCTTTCAGTGTAACATCCAAATATATTTCCGTCAATATGTCATCAAATATTTTCCTAACTAGTACAATGGCATCATTAATCCTACCAATTTCCAACAATGTCTTTATAGAATCAAGTGTTCCGTAAATAGACAAGAAGTAATAAGATTCATAATTTATGATCGTTCTTGTGCCTGAAGCGAGAAAATAAGAAGAACGTTCTGACAATCCCTCGTACAAGTTTTTCATTTCTTCAAGTTCTTCGAATATATGATGCTCTTTGTATTCGTCTGACAATTGTAAAGAAAAGTTCGATAACATAGTAAATATTGTTTATCAATAATTTCCATTGCATTGTTAGTACTCAATTTAGGGTATAGCCCTTTGTATAGACACTTTTGCAAGTGCATACATATTGAGATATTAATTTTTTCAATTGTTTGTAAACTATTATATACATTTCTTCGCTCGACAATATAAACGCACACTTTTATTGTTCTCACTTATCGAAAATATTAGCATATTGCCAATCGTAGCATAACATTAATACCGAATGGTGAGATTTTGGTTTATCAAGAAATCAGGCATTGGCTTAAAATGTATATTATCAACATGTATACTTAACAGCAAAAGCGTATTCAAAGTCTTGGTTTTATCCGCCTAAGAAAGATACATTTGAGACTGCTGGCCGTACATACTACGGTTTACTTTGGGTTTGGTGTAGCGGAGGCAAGATACCTTCGCCACCTTATTTGCAGAACTCTTTAATTCTCTGTTCTTCCTTCAACTCGCAAATCAGCAGTTGTCCGTGTTTTTCTGCCACGATATATCCATCAAGACCTTGTACAACGACTTTACTTTCATCAGTTGCATGTACTATACAGTTCTTGCATTCATACAAGCGGATGTCCTTGCCTACCTTGGCATTGCCTGCCTCATCCTGTAGAAGCAAGGTACGAAGGCTGCCCCAACTACCTAAGTCGCTCCAGCCAAACTCGGCTGGCAAGGTATAGATTTCCTTCGACTTCTCCATTACGGCATAATCGATGCTGATCTTGTCGCAGGTGGGGAAGAGTCGGCCAACGACTTCTTTTTCTTTGTCGGTGTAGAAAGACGGTGCCATCTCGTCCATGATGCTGGCAAGCTTGGGTTGGAAGGTGCGGATGGCACGGCTGATGGTATCAACGTTCCATACGAAGATGCCAGCGTTCCAATAGTAATTGCCAGCGGCAATGTACTGCTCGGCGGTGGTGAGGTCGGGCTTTTCCTTGAAAGCTTCCACCTTATATATCTCGTCTACGTCCGTGAGGTCGGCTGTGGCGATGTAGCCATAGCCTGTTTCCGGACGGCTTGGCTTAATGCCAATGGTCACGATGGCTTCTTTGTCGGAAGTATAGCTCAATGCCTTGCTCAATACTCGCTGATACTCGGTGGTATTGATCACCAGAGCATCGGATGGTGTCACAACGATGTTGGCTGCAGGATGCTTCTTCTGGATCTTCCAACAACATAAGCAATACATGGAGCCGTATTGCGAGCCTCAGGCTCTGATAATATGTTATCTACAGGCATGTTAGGGATTTGCTCCTTGACTATGCGAATGTATTTCTCGTTTGTTACGACCCACATGTTCTCAACAGGACAGATTGGCTTCAATCTATCTACTGTCAATTGAATGAGGGAACGACCGACACCCATCACATCAATGAACTGCTTTGGGTAATCGGGGGTTGACATTGGCCAGAAGCGGCTGCCTACGCCGCCAGCCATGATTATAATTTGTATGTCGTTGAAATTAGTCATAAGACATTTATTTCATAAAGAACATTCAGAGAACTAAAGAAGCAAAGTATTCTTCTTAATTAGTTTATTATTTTCTGATGTTTGAGACATTATTCGTTTTTTTGCGATAAATTATTATAACAATTGAGTTTATTTCTTTCAAGCGTTTTCTCACGTTTCGTTTTTTTCTCGAGGCCGCTCATGTTTCAGCTGACTACTATCATTATTGTTGATAGTTATCGGTTTACTATCTTTCTCCATCTTTAATTCTACTTCATGTACTGTCAATAATTTATTAACATCATCTTTTAATTTATTGCACTTGTCCTTATACTCATCTACATTGGTTTTTATTTCTCTCTTTACTTTAGAAGCCCTAAACCAAATTATACATGATGAAACGACAAAATTAGAGTACATATACAGTACACTAAAAATGCATATAACTGGAAAGATTTTAATACACATCTCATGTAGGTATCCAAAGTATGTAAAAAACAGTGACAAAACTAATCCTATAATATAGGAAACTAAAGCATGGCGTAAAGATGTAAAATTAAAACAACAATTCTTATAACCTTTCTCACCTATGAGCCAACCAACAATTGAATAAATTATTGTAAAAAAAGTTTGCCATAAAATAAAAAGCTCCAACTGTTCCTCTTTGGAAATGGAAATGATACCCATACAAAACAGACAAGACAATCCGTAGAAGAACATCCAAAAGCTAACTGCTGATATACTTTTGGATTGGCATACATTTTCAATTTTTATTCGAAAATTCGTTAACTCATTGTTTATATCTGATGTTATCTTCTCCCTAGATATTTTTGCCTGTTCTACCTGTCCCGCAATACTCTTTCCATTAATTTCAGTATTAGGAATACTATTCAACGTGATTTCATCTACTAATAGAGACCTGCATTCTTCGAAGGATTGTTTTAAATAGTCTGCAAAATTGAAGAGCTGATTACATACTGCATTCGTATAAGACTTGACATATTCTACTGCAACAAAGGCAATATTAAGAGTAACTGCCAACTCTATCATAGGAGAAAAATCACTTAACATCATAAGAGAACAAATTCATTAAAGGGATATCATGACTATATTCTTCAGAGTTAAATATCTGCTCAAAAGCACTTACAAGCTTTGTTGCAATAGTAGAATCATTAAAATTACATTGAGCAGTTCTTTCAACTACATCAGTCTCTAATCTATATGCGACATCATCCGCTATGGCAAAATGTACTTGTCCATTGTCTCCTAAGTGTGCAGTAACCTCCGTTTTTTTAACTTTTACTTTTTTCTTTTCTGATATATAATAAGCAAGGCGCTTAAATAATGGAGAGTTTACAATAATTTTCTCGTCGTAATTATTTAACAAGATAGATACTTGACCGTTATTTTCAATAAACTCGCTAATAGCCTCTACAAATTCTGGTTTGTTTCCAATATGCTCACATAATCTACCAGCGAAAATACGTATTTGTTTTTTTGCAGATTTCAGCAAATTGACATATACAATCAATCCATGTTCTTCGTCTGAATTAAGAAAGATTCTATTTTCTCGATTCTTTGCCAATTCACTTACAAAGATAGAATATTCTGATATTGTTTTCATAAACTAATAAAATTATATAGTTCAAAAGAAACTGCTTGTGCCATCATCATCACTTTATCCATAGGCTCATTATGAGCCAAAGAATTAATCAAATCTCTTATTAAGTCTCTTTTATTCATTTTATTTCTCCAAATATTTTCAGTATTGTTAAAGCGGTCTAATCACTCTTTGAATTAATTGATATACAGTCTTTTGTAAGAGATTTCAGATGCTAGACGATTTGATTTCTTAACTAAGCAACATCATATAAATGCCTGCTATATTCAAAGTATACATCACTAATATCAAAGAACTTTATCATCCTTTTTAAATAGCTATTTGAATAACATTTATTTTTAAAGAACTATATAGGCACTTCTAAAAGTGCCTATATAAAGAATTGGTTAGAGTAAGGTTGTTAAAGAGATTCCTGTTGGCTTATCACCATCGAAGATATCAACAATTAGGGTGGTTGAGGTCTTGATAATCACAAATGGAGTCATTGTTTCGGTTTCATCTATGTAAACACGATCATCTTTCAATACAAAGTCTCCGTTCTCTGGAAAGATTCCTTTGGTTATCTTCACAGAATACTCTAACTCATCAGAGATATATTCTATCTTCAGTTCTTTTTTCCTCGGGAAATAGGTCAATTTATAATCACCATAGTTAAGAACCTGTTTTTTCGTACTCAATTCAACAGGAATGGCAGATGTGCGAGTAGCCATTGAGTCATCATGAACCTCGATTCCAACTTCTATATTTTTTGTGTCTTTCTTAACTTCATTCATACTAAGATTCATAGCGAACTCATAAAGACTCTCCCATTGTGAGCGCGACAAGCTAGGAATATTACCAATAGTGACATCCTCTATACCCATCTCAATACGCTTCTGTTTAGCTTCTTTAAAAGGTTGAGGATTGTTAGTTTTCTCAGCAAGTGTTTCCTTTGCAAGTATCCAACGTCGTTCTACTTCATCCTTAAAATCTTGTTTTCCATACCAAGACTTTATTTGCTCATAATATATTATAACATCAATCTTTTTTTCTCTTAGCTCCAATATTTTGCCAAGCTCCATAAGTACAAGTGGAGCCAAAGGCGTATTAGCATATTGCTTGAATGGAGAAATTATGCTATTAATACGCTCTTGCCCTCTATTTATCTTTGCATTTATCGAGTTCTGGAAATCTTTTGTCTGTATTTTGCGAACAACCTCGATTGCCTTAAAGAACAAAGTTGTATTATGTTCTTCGAAATTTACTCTTTCAATGTTCAAATTGTATGATTGACCAAATTTCAGTTTTGTCAAACAATCAATAGCCTTTACATTAAGGTCATTGACACCTCTATTAGCAGCCTCTTTCATCAGTTCTAACGATTTTTCTTCATCAGAAGCATCTTGCAACATGAAAGGCAAGAAGAGTTTAAAGTCGTCATTCGAACCTACCTTATGTATAGCTATACTCAATATTTGTTTTTGTTGCAGCGTAAGTTGTTGTTTTTTATTGTCATGGTAAAGTCTTAAGACATCATTTGCCCAGTCTGAATTACCAGCTTTTTGAGCATATTCTAAGTTCTTGGGATATGGTGTCTTTTTGTACTTTATTGCATAATATTCTGACGGATAATCAGACAATTGTTCCCATAGTTTCATTGCTTCATTCTCTAAACCACAACGATATGCAAGCATAGCAAGAATATTAGCATCAACATCCACAGATTTAGACTTCAGATTATCTATCAAACCAAAACAACTAGTCAAAACACTTGCATACTCTTTGCCAGGTTTAACATTAGACAAGACATACTCAATCAGCACTTGCCATGGTCTTGGGTCTTCGTCTGTTTTTAGATTCAGATAGGTTATTGCATCAGCCAACACATTCTTCAACGCTGTTACTGTGACAAGTTGTCCAATGTTACAACAATTTGTTAATCTAATATCATCAACTTTTCCTTCTAGTTTCTTAATTAATTTAAGAACTTTATCCGTGGAAGAGCTCTGTCCAAACTCCTTCCAATAGTAATCCAAAGCACTTAGATAGTTTCTTGCCAAAAAGAATTGATTTGCCGCCTCTATGTAATTTCCTTCATACACAAAAGCCTTACCTAAACAATTATAATATTCTTCGCTATTATTACGTTCTTTATAACGACATGCCACCATTCTCATAAAAGCAGAATCTTCGCGCATCTCAGCATTCTTCTTTGTACGATCAAGTTCCTCACGAATGTCTTTTATAGTCATATCGTCAAAGTAGGCATATTCTTCCGTTGGCGGTTCGTTTATCCAACCAAGAAGATTATCACCACTCCATTCTGACTTCTTGTTATTCAAACTATCAAGCATCTTGTTTTGAAGGGCAATAATATCACTACGATTCTTATTATCGGAATCATTAAAAGCAAATGCCCAGAAAGAGTTTCTATTAAATTCATCCAAGATATAGAGTCTAGAAGTAGCTCTAGTTGCAGCAACATAAGCATTGCAAATCTGATATTTCAACTCAATATCTTCTTCCTTTCTGTTGTTTTTATCACCTTCAGAAAACCAGTTTAAAAGATTGTCAATACCAAATTCCGAATTAACACCTTCAAGATTAAAGCCATAAAGTATAACATTTGCATATTCACAACCTTTAGCCTGTGCTGGCGTTAAGATGGTCAATCCTTGTGGTATTCCAGATTCAAAGTTTATCTTATCTTTAAGGGGACTATTTTTTATATACTCCTCAACCGACTCTCCTTCTGCAACAGGCACTATCATATTTACCAACTTTGTCGCTCCACCCATAGCTTTCCAAATAGACTGATTACAGGTAGGAGATATACAACGTATTGAAGGACCGTTAATGGCAAAATGTGGTATCTGTGGTTTCGAATACTCTCCAAGACGAGAAGCTCTTAACAACTGGATTCTATTTGCTAACTGTACAATCTGAGAAGTAGAACGGAAATTCTCATTGAACTCTATCGGCCTAGGCAAATTACTTTTATCCCCTTTATCCTCCAATCCTGTCATTTTGAATATCCTATCGACAAAATAACTACGCAAAGAATCCCAACTAAAGCCTGTAGGATTCAACGTTTGGAACTCATCGCCAGCAAATACGAAAGGTAACTTTCTGACATTGTCCACATTGTCCAACATTCTATTAGAGAATGAAGATATCTTGAGAATAAAGTCGATTTCAATACGAGTAAAGTCCTGTGCCTCATCACAATAAATTGCAGAAAAACGTTCATCCACATATTTATTTTCCAAACAGAACTTTACGATATCCTGATCATCCCAATAATCTTCTTCCGTCAGTTCCTTATACCATTTCTCCCAAATATTATCGTATACAAACTTGTAAGTTTCTTGGGTTACAGTAACATAATTACGACCCAATGAGTTGTAGTCTTCAGGAGTAGTAACTGTGTCAGCATTCCAACCTTTAATGTAGGTTCTGATAACATGCCAACATATACTAGGACCACATTTTTTAACTATTTCGCGTTCCTTAGCAAATCTTTCGAACCACTTTCTCTTAAAGGCAGCAAAAGAAATATATTTATTGTCTGCGAACCGAACATTAAGTATTTCTGGATTATACTTATTAATACATTGTTTCTGCAAGTCTCTAAAGACATAAAACATCTTATCCAATACCGGTTGGATTGCTGTTTTGTAGTCAATATTCTGACGCTTTAAAGCATCTGTATAGGTTGTATTTTTTTCATACAAGACCGAAGACAACTTTTTAGCATCATTTATCAATGTCTTACTGTATGACAAATAGACTGGCGGCAACAAAACAGCTTCTTCTCCAGCTTGTTTTTTTGTTGTAAGATAACGAAGAAAAACCTCTGCAAAAAGATATTGGAGCACTGTGGACTTACCGCTACCAGCTCGACCTGAAATAAAGAGAGGATAATTAGGTTCATTGCATGCAACAACCTGTACTTGTTCTTCGGTAAGTACAAGATTGCTTTTACTCTCTTTTTCCATTCTTCTCCATTCATCTCTAGTATTCAAAAAACTAAAAGGATAACCACGAAGGAAATCAGAAGGACATCCACGTTGCTTTATAGTATCAATTTTTATTTTGTCTTTAGAATAAGGAGCACCAGCTAGTATCCAACTATCATCCTTATGATAAATAAGGATTGTGCGCTCTTTTATCTTGATTTCTCCCCAGCCTTTATAATTATCAATATTAGTCAATATATAATTTTCTATTTCTTGAGCTGCCAATGAAAATTCATCAAACGCATCAGTATGATCATCTTCAGAAGTAATGTCCTCTACCCACTGCTTAGTTTCATATATTGGATCTTTAAACAAAGTATGGTTTATAGATAGTAATGAAGATATGAAGGAAAATTCAGCAGAAGACAAAGGCCTGTCTCTTATACACATCTGACGCTGCCGACGACTCCTTACGTGTAG
>ERZ1026882.520-NODE-520-length-20711-cov-35.611735_pt1 | contig 20711 bp, 18 predicted proteins | sample MGYA00380171_ERZ1026882 | MGnify/ENA primary metagenome ERZ1026882 (study PRJEB33269, sample SAMEA4719807) | human gut metagenome | biome: human-associated habitat; feature: organic feature; material: feces | place: Cameroon | collected 2013-10 ...
GTCATCCGACGATGTAAGAGTCCTTGTCAACGGACCAGTGTTGAGGGTTAACCCCTTAAAAGGTTAATCCTGATCACAAGCCCCCTCCTTCAGGTGGGGGTAGTTGACACAAACAACGGCAAGAAGCGGCTATTTTTTCTTGTTATTATCAGAATCCGGATTAAATTCCACAATGCTTGACAATATCTTCAGTTTCTTCTTCAAACTTGTCACTTCTTCCTCCTTATCAAAAATTTCCTTTGATATCGCTTTTTTTAGCGCTTCGATTGCCGCCTCTTTAGTTTCTCTTACAGCAAAAATGCCTTCTGATTCATAGTCATAATATGCATAAACAGAAAATATTAGACCACTTCCTTTTGACTCTGGAATTCTTTTTTCAATCAAGTTTCCAGAACTCTCCAAGCATATCTTAAAAAAATCCTTTTCCATTGTTTTTATTTTCTTTTTTGCAAAGAAAGCAAAAATAATAAAAACAACCAAATAAAAAAGAAAAACTATTTATAAGATAATGAATTAATTTTTATGGGTCGTAAAATTATCATATCACAAGAACAAGCAAAATACATTTATAAAAAGCTTCTTAATGAGGAAATAGAAATACCATCCCCACAAAAGGCAAGCAAACCATATTTTATCTCACCAGAAAAGGTATTGATAGTTAAGCGTTTTCTTGATGCTAATTTCAAGAAGGGATCTTATGAAAATATTGGTGCAAATGGTTTCCCGCAGAAACAGAAAATTGTGGCAATGTTATCCTCTGACGGTCAAGTGTTGAAAAATATGTATCCTGAACAAGTTAAGGATTTGCTTATTGACAAGTTCCAAAATATGTTTGTCGATGATGAGGAGCGTTCTGTATTCATGGATAAAGTATTGAGTGACTGGTTCGACGATAAGATTGGGGTTTTTGGTACATTATCTGTCAATCATCTCAATGAAAATCAAGATTTAATTGATGATTTCGAAGATACAATAGGAAATGCAGTACCAGATGTTCTTGATGATTTTGACAGAGACAAAGCAAATGGGATAGCCAGAATGAGTTGGAATATTATTGATCCTGTTCAATATAAGAAAGCCCTTGAATTATTCATGGAACAGGGTCCTGCCTTGTTCAGATTCCCAGATTCCATCATTGATGGATGGCTCAAAGGGGCAATATCAAATATATACAGATTGGAAGCCACCACAGCTTTGTATGGTCACACAAACCGGTTCCCTACTTATGATATTGCTGACCACTATGATATTGATATAAGTGAGATTGATGATCAATATGGATATTTGGTAGAATATCTTGATAAAATAGGTTTTTATGATTGGGCTGTCTTACCTGATGGCACATGGGCTTGTTCTGATTATGGTTTTCAGCAATATGACCCGATATTAAGGGAATATTCTTCCAATTTAACAGCGGGGCAAAAACTCATCATGCTGAACCGGATTATTGATGCGCATCATTGCAGGGGCAATCTTTCGTCAGCATTCATAAAAGGAGGCGCAGCCGCTTGTGATGCTATTTCTAATTTAAATGAGAATATTGATAAGCCAATCAATATATATCATTGCCTTTCGCCTAAAAACATGAATTTAATTGATTCTTGCCGAAATGTTGCCAAAAATGGATTAATTCCAAATAATAATGGCGAGGTAGGTAATGTAATATGGTTTTCTTACACACCTTATTATGAAAACGCCAAGGTGGTTTTAGGCTTGGAAATGACCAATAGCATAAAAAATGAATATGAAATCACTGGAGATTCTATGGACGATAGTGGAGAAAATGGTATCCTTTGGGCTCATAAGACAATTCCATTTGGATTATTGCATATTAAAAAAGCCCCGGCAATTTATATTCACATAAACAAAGGACTTGTTTTTGTGATTGATTTTGATAAACAACTTAGCAATATTCAATTAAAAGCAATAAATAATGGTCTCAAAGGAATAACTGATGTTTATGGTGAATGTACTATATTCACTGATATCTTATATCCATTCTTAACTAATCCTCAAATTGGAAAAATAGAAAATAATCCAATGATTAAAAAAGATATATTATTCAAAGCCAGCTTGAATGAAAATAAGATAATCGAAAAACTTGCTTCGGTTAGAAAAGATGTAAACACTTCGCCTACGGAAGCCCAAAAAAAAGCGGGCAATTATGCGATGGGTCATATTGTGATTGATGGTATGGAAATCACGATAGAGAATCCTAAAGGTTCTTATCGTAAAGGAAAAGATGGGGATGGAAAAAAGTGGAAATGCCTAATGCATAATGATTATGGCTATTTCACAAAATCCAAAGGTTATGATGGAGATGCTGTAGATGTTTTCATAGGTCCAGATATCGATGACTACGATAAAGTTTATGTAGTGGATCAAAACAATTCTAAACGAGAATTTGATGAAAGTAAGGTCATGCTTGGATTCAAAAGCAAAAAGGAGGCAAAAGCAGCATATCTTTCAAATTATTCAAAAGACTGGAAAGGATTTCGTAAAATAACTGGAGTATCACTTAAACTATTCAAAAAATGGCTTTACAGGGGCAGGAAACAACAGCAGCCATTCGCCAACTATGTGGAGATAAAACGGAACCAGCTTAATGAAAATAAAATACTAACCCCATTGGATAACTATCGTGATTTTGCTGCCACCGATATGGGAAGAAAATTGGAACCGGGAAGGTTCTCGAATACCCCCAAAAGTGCGGAGCCGGGTTTTGATGGGTGGAAACGTGTCAGGAAAGGTACCAAAATGAATCTTCAAAATGAAAGAACAGGCGAATTGATTTCTGCTCATTGGTTTGATTGGGTCGGATATATGATAGACGGAATTGCCATAGTGTCAGATAACGGCAAATGGAATTATATAAACCAATCCGGCAATCTTATATCAAGTATATGGTTTGATGATGTATCCGAATTCAATGATGGTTTCGGAGAAGTTACAATAAAGAATAATAATGGTGATGAATTAATAAAACGGATTGACCGTAACGGCAATCTTTTTGTGATTAAGTAACTATTTATCAAAAAAATATTTTATATGCATCTTACAGAAAAACGAATGCAATCTATCATAAGAAAAGAAGCGCACAAAATTGTAAACGAAGGCTTTTTAAATAATATCGTTAAAAAAGCACGGGAATTTTATACCGGAGTAGAAGAGTTGGAAGGTGAACCCCAATCAGCGAGCCAAGTGATGTCTGTCAATGGTTGGAAAGGAACGGTCATTGAAAAATTGCCTAATGGCGTGGTTGTTCGTTGCTATACCAAGGGCAGCCCTATTGTCGGGCAGGAAAGCGATTTTGAAGATATGGTTGATGACCTCAATAATTATTATGCAAAGAAAAGACTCCCTCTACATGCTGAAGGCATAGAAAACTATAATGATATGGGTGGTCTTTATCTCAAAGTGACAAAACAATAAAAACACTATTCAATATGACTGATTACGAGAAAGAAATGAATCTGTATGGATTCGACAGGACAGAGGAATTCATCCCTATCATGCCTGATATTATCGAAAAAATTGGAGGAATCGGAGAAGTTAAAAACAGCAATGAATTTACTGTTTCTCCATTTGATCCGACAGGTAGACTCAACAACAATAATCTTGTTGTTCCGGATTTTGTTGGCGTTTTTAATGAAGATAAATAGGCAAACAAAGCAAAAAAATGCAACAGATTATAAGTGAATATGGGGTTGAAGGAACCCATAATTTCTCTGGTGTAATGCCTAAAATTATTGAAAAATTAGGAGGTATTGGGGAGGTTAAGAATACTGATATTGATACTTCAATATTCACAAACAAAGGCAAACCTAATGAAATAAACATAATTGTTCCTAATTTTTTTGATCCTGTCCGCAAGAATAGTCCAATTCCTGTTACAAAACCAGAAGAAGTCGGGTCTACGGAAGGCTCAAAAGTTCTTGCCGCAAATATGGTAATCTCCGAACCAGTTTCGGTTTCATCCAACGTGCAACTTAATCTCAATGGAAAAACTATAACCAACACAAATGTGCAGCCATCCGGTACTGCTTGTCCGGCGATTAGTGTACAACCTGGTGCAAAACTGACTTTATCCGGAGATGGCATAGTTGATGGAGGGCATGGAGGCGACAATTCCGCGGTAATGATTAATAACAACGGAGAAGCACTGATTGAAGGTGGAACTTATTCTGTCGGTGGCGATAAAGATGGATTGGGTAATTCTTGTATTTATTTGACAGGCCCGAATTCAACGCTTGAGATAACTGGTGGTGAATATAGGAGCCTTACCGCATATAATGGAAAGTATTATGTAATTAATTCTACTAATAAGAACAAAGATACCAATTCCATTATCATTACTGGTGGTAAGTTCTGGGATTTCAATCCGTCTAATGTCGATATCGAAATACCTGCAAAGAATTATGTACCGGAAGGATATAAGGTAACATCTGAAACGATTGATGATAACGGTAAACAGCATATTGTTTACACTGTATCAAAAAATATAGCATAAAGAGCAGAAATTCGTTGACAAGCGCAGAGAAAAGAGAGTTATTATTACTCTCTTTTTTTTTGGCCCACAATGATGAAAAATAATATAAAAATCTATTTATATCTGACTTATAATGATTTCAATTAAATGAATAAAATTTTAACTGAAAAGAAAAAAAAGAAAAAACCATCTGCCCAGTCACAAGTTCACAATAAAGTCAACAGCGGATTGATGGATGTAATTTGTATGGGTGGATTGGATGAGTCATCGCCTGATTTTCAAATAGGAATGGAAAAAGATTCCAATTTGGAATATGGTCACGTGGCAAATGGTAGTGCCGGAGCACCGATTAACGAATCTATCAATTTCACTAATGATGATTACAAAAAATATTTCAAGTCAATTTGCAAATATATGAACACGCACGGATTAACCGTGAAACCATACCCTTCAATACGATTAAACAATAAACCCCAGCAAGGTTTATTCATATACACAGGTCATTATGAGCCGGATAACAAGAGGGTGGTATTGTTTACCAATGAAAGGCACCCTAAGGATATCTTGCGCAGTTTTGCTCACGAAATGGTTCATCATGCCCAGAATCTTCGCGGAGATGATCTTATATTTTATCAAGGAGATGATGTTAAAAATAATCAACGGCTTGAAGCAATTGAAAGCGAGGCGTATCTAAAAGGTAATATTTATTTCAGGAAATGGACTGAATATTTCAAAAATGGGGAGCAAAACAAGTTAAATGAAAATGCTGCCCCTCCTTTAAAATATGGCATCAATATCAATGTTGACGATACTGATTGGCTTCAAATGATATTCAATGGCAAAAAAACCGTAGAGACAAGAGATGGATCAACATATTCTCAATGGCTCAAACACAAAGGTGAACAAATTGGGTTAGTAAAAACAACTAAATATCCATCAAAAACAAATCCTACCGGAATGTTAGTAGGATATGCAACAATTATTGATGTTATCAAGTATACCCCGCAAAATTTCAATAATGATTATCAACGTCATAAAGTGCCGCATACTACTGATTTTGGGAAAAATTGCAGATGCGGATTATTGCTATCCGATATACATCAACTTGATTCTCCTATTAAACTTGCCCCCAAAGGGCAACAGGCTGTTAGACCTATAGAATATGCCCAAATCAATGAATCGCAAAATAATAAAGGAAAAAAGCCAAGGTATAATGACAAAGGGAAAGTTGTTCCGGATTTTTGCCCAAAATGTGGAAGCAAAGTAAACTTATACATACAAGGGGAACCAGTTTACCTTTGCTCAAATAAAAAATGCGGGAAATATTTTGGGACAATGCCATTTAATCTGAATGAAAATATTTCAAATGAATATATTGCCCCAAATGACGTTGACCTATCAAGTTTTATTCCTAAAAAGGAATTGAATCCAAAGTTTTGGGCTAATGGAGAGCATTTAGATTTCAGAGTCCGTATTAAATTATTAGATATAGCCGAGGATTTCTTGAAGTTTATGGGTCTTACTTGGGTTGAACCTGAGGACATAGTTTTAACCGGTTCTTTAGCGGGATTAACTTATAATGAAAAATATTCTGATGTGGACATTCACATAATTATTGATTACAATGATGTGGATGAAAATCGGGAACTTGTTGACAATTATTTCTATGCTCAGAAAAAACTATGGAATGAGGAGCATAAGGATTTATCTATATTCGGATTTCCCGTGGAGATTTTTGTAGAAGATTCCGGGCATCCGGCAAAGGGGGCTGTATATTCCCTTATGAGGGAAAAATGGATTGACAAGCCTGAGCGGAATTTGCCAAAATTATCACCAGAATCAAAGAAAGACATAAGGGTTAAGGTTTCTGAATACACCAAAGTCATAGATGGGTTGATCAGTGATTTCAAGCGGGGAAAAGATAATGAATATTCATTAAGAGTTTTATCAAAAAAAACCGATGAATTATTTAAACAAATAAAGAATGAAAGACAGTCCGGGTTGGAAAAATCAGAATTTTCAGAAGGAAATATGGTCTTCAAATCATTAAGAAGAAATGGATATTTGGCAAAAATCATAGATTTAAAGAAAAAAATATATGATAAAGCCCATAGTCTAAACTGATTTTTTTGATTATCAGTATATTTATAAATAAAATTGAAAAATAATACCTTATAAATTCAATAAAAAATGAGTACTTTTGATAGCACGTTGGCAAGAATGCAGGAACTTTGCTACTATGGACGTGTTAATGAAAACAAGCAGTCAGCGAACAACGGCATAGAGCATCATACTACAGGTGCCGATGGACGTGAGTACGGTATCATCCGTGAAAATGGTAGATTCTTCATCAAATCAGCACCGAAGGGCAGAGGACTTGTAGTTGAGGACTATGATTACATAGGCGGCATTCTCAACAAAAAGCACTATCAATACAACAGTTATATGGATGCCCTCAAGAACTTTGATCTGAAGATGAGATCCCTTAACGAGGCTTACAACGGTCATGTCAACACCGAGTCTTTGGATCCATATAGAAAATGCGACACTCTGAATGAGCAGACTAGTGCCATGAGCGATCAACTTGCCCGTATGCGCCAAATTATGCACAATACTGCAATGATTATGAAGGAGTCTTCACCTTTTGCCTCTTCCGCTCCGATTAAGAATCAGCCAGAGGCAGCGAAAGGTCATAGTGGTGACAAAGATACTCCGTTTGTCAATGACGGAAAAACAGACACCCTCAACCATAAGCCACAGACGGCAGCAGACCCTAAATCACAAGGTTCTCCATTTGGCGACAAGAAAGAATATGCCAAAGAAGGTGAACAAGTAAATGTGGCGGGATCCGTTGCCGGGAAAAAAGCAAAACTCAATGAGGACTTATCAACAAAGACCTCGTTTGATGATGGTCTTGAGCCATTCCCTTCAACTGGTTCTGGCGAAGCTGATACCGAAGAGCACAACAAACCTTTCACGCAGACCGTTTCTGAATCTTGCGATGAGGAAAATGAAGTAGATCCTACTGTTCTCGATTCTGAGGAACCTGATGTAGATGACGATGATCTCACTATTTCAGATGAGGATTTAGATACTGACGAGCCTAGTGACGAGGATTTGGAACCAGAAGATCTTTCTGATGATGAATCAGAAACAGAGCCGGAGGACAATGACGTTACCGACGATGATTTTGAGGATAATAACGAGCCAGAGGACGGCGAGGACGATGATGTTACCGACGATGATTTTGAGGATAATAACGAGCCAGAGGACGAGGATTCTGACCTTAAATCCGAAATCGAAATGCTTAAGCAGCAAATCGCAGATCTTAAAGCCCAGATAAACGGTAGCGAAGAGACTGATGAGACTGATGAGGATGACTTTGAATTTGCCCCAGATTCTGAAGATGATAGCGATTACGAGGATGATTTAAACGAGGGAAAAGCAAACAGGGCTGATAAGATTATTGAGTCTGTTTGCAATAAATATCTTGGAAAGGTCAACGAGGATGAGCTCCATGATTTCGGTAAGCATCCAGGTTATCGCAAGCAACCTTTCACATTGCCTCCGACGGGAAAGGATTCTGATGAGCATGGCAGAGATTGGAACGATGACAGCGTTTACAGCGAGCGCCCTTTTGGCGAGAAAGTTGGGGACAGCACTCCATTTGATGATCTTGTGAAAAAGGTGACTAAAGATATTATGGAAAGCATCTGCTCTGGTGAACCTGTTTGCCATAAAAAAAAAGTGAAATAGCAGAGAACTCTCAAGACGAAAAAAAAGTATTGAGAGTACATAAACCTATGAATGCATCTCCTATGGATCAACAGCAACCATCTATGGGAGGTGCATTACCATTGAATAATGAGCCGATGAATGAGCCTCCGCAGAATATGCCACCTGTGAACGGCGGAAATGATGTTATGGGGCAAGATTCACCTATGCCATCGGCGGAAAGTGGAGGAAGTGAAATTGATGACATATTCAATCAATTAAGCCCTGATGATCAGAAAGCCGCGAAATCTTATGCCGAAAGTCTTTTAAACCGGGACGAGGAGGCAAGGAATGAGGAGGGGAATAATCCTGCCCCACCAATGGAACAGCAGCCACCTGTTCAAGAAATATATCATAAAGTAAACGGAAAATTAGTCAAAGAGGATTGCGGAACCGGATTGAGCAATTCTTGTGATGATGGTTGCGAAGGCAAAAAGAAAACATTAAGCAAAAAGATAGCTGTAAGAAGCAAATCCCCGTTTTCCTCTCCATTGAAAAAATAATTAAAAGTTACTAATATTACGATGATCAAAAAATATATTAATGATGCCATATATCTTGTAAATGATGGCACATCTGTTTATCCCATTTATGGATGTGATGCTGAACGCGAAATTGCGGAAAATGAGGTCGAGATCGTTGCCGGTCCTTATGCGGATACCCCCCAAAATCGTCATAAGGTGGATGATAAATGCGAGCAGTTAAATGACGAAATAAATGGGACTTCTTTTGTCTATGAGGGGAAAAAACATAAAACAATTTATCTAAACAGAGATCAAATTAAGCGCCTTAATGAGATGGATGTGTCATTAAATAGTGATGGCACGGTCGCTGGCGCACAGGATGCGGTCAATAAAAACCAGGCACAGTTTACCCAAGCCAAATCCATGGATGGTCAGAAACCTAATGCCATGATAACCTCTCCGAAAACGGATAATGCCAAGCCTACGGCATATATTCAATCCAATCCAGGAGAAACAGCCGCGCAAGCTATTTCTAAAAATAGTGAGACCGTTCAAAAAGCGTTTGATAATAACGGTAGTATTTCCGTGGAAGTGAATGAAAACAAGCGTTTTTACACAAAAGCAAATATAATGGAAAACATTAAACGGATGAAAATGAACGAAGCAGCCAATTATGCATCAACACATGCAACTGGTACTATTAACATTTTGAATAAAAAATTCATTAATGAATTGATTAACAAATATGACATTGATCCTGAAGACATCAATCATTATATCATCTATGACGAAAGTGTCCCTGAAGAGATTACATTTACCATTAATGGTACACAGGAAAGGTGGAAAGGAGATTATGACACTCCGGATTATATCCAGAATCAAACAGATGGAATAGAGTTTGATAATGAAACCATTAACTGGCTTCAGGAAATACCAGCCGAGCTGGCTGACGCCATTGTGGAATATATTGATAATTATGTCAAGCAGAATGCTAATAGTCTTGATTGGTCTGAGGCAGAGAATGATTTTGGCGATGAGAATGAGTTCATGAGCGAAGCTTATATCCAAAAGAAACTTAACGAGTCAATTAAACACATTCTCGGTTTAGATAAAAAGAAAATTCAAGAAGGATATTTTGATAATGAGGGTTATTATTAATTGACCTCTAAATTAGTCCTAAAAAAAATCCACTGATTTATTCAGTGGATTTTTCGTTTTTAGTCAACATAAATCATTAGTTTTTCCTGAACCGGTACTATCAGATTCCCTTCCGGATAGTCAACCCCATCTTCAACAATATCTCCATTGAAATTTATCTCGAACCATCCCTCAAACACGCCTGTTTTGTTTACGTCCCTTTTGTTCCATTTATATTGAAGAATATAATGCTCCTCGCAACTGTCCTCGTCAGTTAAAAGTATGTTAACCCTTCCCTTTGATATCTTTAGCAATCCGGTTTCGGCATCTTTCATTGAAAATGACACAATGCTATCTTGTAGAGCATTGTTAATCAATGATTTTATAAAGTCATATCGTCCGTCTTTAATCAGTTCCATCTCAAGAACTGGATTAAGAGAATTTTTCCTTATGTGAAATTCCTGCATAGAGTTTTCAACCAATTTCTTAATAAATAGTTTTGAAAGGCAATATTCAAAATCTTGAAATATTTGAAAAAATAGATTATAATTCTAAAAGAAAAAAAAGGCAAATCATGGCAAATCTATTCGATTTTAATGTTAATGCCAAGAAGTCCCCCTCCTTCAGGTGGGGGTAGTTCACTTATTCCATATTTTTTCCCCTCGCAAAACATATCTATATTTAGTTTTGATCTCTTCCGAAATGTTGACTATACTGCATCTCTGACAATCTATCTGACAACTTCCTGCCTAAATAGGAAACAACATCTCCAAGAATTTGGTCAATATTATTGAACGATATCTCTAATAGTTCTTCGCCCAAACATTTTAAAAATATCTGTATCGACAAATATGATTTTTTGCCGAAGCCCATTCTTGTATCAGGAATCTGAAAATTGACAATGAAATTATTACCAAAATAACCTGTCTTCTCAATAATTTTAATTGTTTCCTCACGTATAAAACATCTTAAAGAATTCATATCTTCAGAGCAAGGATTTTCCTCTCTCAACGGTGAGATGAAAGATGTATATTCGAAATAGATTGTATTATGATTTTTCCTGTCGGACGTTCCAATTTTTATTCTCCATTCATCTGACGGAACAACCAAAGAACTTGCTATTTTTTTTCCCACTTAAAACAACTTTAAACTGTTAATATTATACTTAAAACATTTTAATAAGTCAAATATAATTTGTTTTTTTTTATTAGAAAGATACTATTTATTTCAAAAACAATATATTAGTGGAAAATAATCATAATAATATTGAATTAAATAATAAATTACCTTTTAGTCTTGCCCTTGAACTAAGAAACAAGGAAACATCATTAGGCGAAAATCCGGCTATTCCCTATGACTATGACCAATCTTTTCTACAAAAAATAGTGAATAAGGAATTCGAAGTTTCAAAGAACAGGCTCAAAAAGATCGGTGTTATTAATGATGTTTCCGACACTGATTTACAAGGGGCTTTATCCCATCTTATCCTTGAATGCCAAAATCTTGAAAAACCCTATAGAAATGAACTTGAGATTATTTGCGCCAATTTGGTAACTTCGTTATTCAGAATACCTGAGAATATGATTGAAATGAATTTACATCTTGTTGATCAAGTCAATCTTAACGATGAATCAATAATGGTTGACCCGATTGATGGGGATGATTCGTTACAGTTCATTGATTATGATGATGCCATTTCAATAAAGCATGAGGTATACAAAAGACGTTTCCTTGATATGCTTTCCACTGGAGCGGGTTTATCGTTCTCTTCAAGATTGAAGGATTATTCTAATGAAATATATTATATAAATCCCAAATTAATTGATTTGTATGAAAAAATATTGGCTTTGAACTCTTATCTCCTTTTTTCCAAGGATGATTCCGATTTAGATATCAACGACAGGAACACAAGACAGATAGGAACCAATGTTGTGCAGTTAGGCGCTCAGGATGAAATAGTAAGGATAAAGGCGCAAGGCAAAATATTTCCAGTATTGTTCGCCGAGGCAATAAATGGCTTCATGAACCTTTTCTCATCACACGGATTACCAGATGATATGGATGAGGTGAGGCTTATCCTCGGTAAATCTGATTTCATTAAAGCCGAGCCTTGGGATATGAGAATTGGTCCTGCATTATGGAATATTTTTTATAATCGTTTCAATATTGATAAAACAGAAGAAATACCATATTTATTCAAGGAGATATCGCAACTAACCCCCCAAACGTTTTTCAATTTCATGAGAGAAATGCTTTTAGGGACATCCAAAGGCGACAAATGGGTGGCTATTATTAGAAAAAAAGCCATAATAAACTTAAAAGAGGATCATTTTTTCAAAAGATTGAACATTGAGAAGCAACCAGGAATAATATCAGATGATATCTCCCCGTTAGAACTATAAAGAAAAACAGTTTTCAGAAAATGGAAAAATTAACAGAGATAAAAAAGGGGCAAACCGGAACAGGTCTACTCATAGAAAACGATGGATATATATCAATAAACGACCCTGGAAACAAGGAACTTTTTGAATCGTATAAAAAACTTAACGAGAACACTGACGATGGTGAATTCCATTGCCCTTATCCATTTGTGGTCTCCGCAGTGTTCCAGAAATATGGCATAGAAAATGCAAACGGAAGAATCTATCCTGAGAACGTGCTTCGCCGTGAAGTAGACAAATACATGACCGCAATCAAAGAAAGAAGGGCAATAGGCGAATGCTATACCCCAAGGGCAATGGTCTTGACAAAGGAGGGTTGGAAACCGATTGCAGATATAAAAGAAGGCGATGAGGTCTTGACACTTAATACTGCTACTGATGAGGTTGAATACCAAAATGTGGAAAAAAAGATTGAATACAATTATAATGGGGAAATGTATCATCTTAAAGGAGATAAAATTGATGATATAGTCACCCCAAATCATGGATATCCTATTTATAATCATTATGGCGATTTCAATGATTTCTACACAGCACACGAAATTTATTCAAACAAGATAGATCATCCTGACAGCAACTTTATTCCCGCCGATACGACAAATCCGTTAGACGAAAGAATTTATCTTGATAAAATCTCTGTTTCTATTGAACAATATAATGGCAAAGTAATGTGCCTTGAGGTACCAAACCATACTTTCTTTGTCATGGATGGTCATAATTGCCATTGGTCCAAAAACTGTAATCACCCGAGCGAGGTGGTAATAGATTTGTCAAGAACCGCCATGAATATCATAGAACTCCATTGGGAAAACCATACCCTTGTGGGAAAGTTAGAGGTTGTAACTTCCCCGGGATACAGGAAATATGGAATTATTTCATGCCAAGGTGATCAGGTGGCAAATCTTATATTAAGCGGAATCAAGGTGGGAGTTTCCTCAAGAGGAATGGGCAGTGTTACCAATCGAATGGGCGTTATGTATGTGGGTGATGACTATGAGATTGTCTGCTGGGATTTTGTTAGCAGTCCATCGACACCAAATGCATGGGTCGCCATAGACCAAAATGAGTTGAAACCTTTCATTGAAAATAAAGAAACATCAAAAAACACAATATTAGAATCAAAAATTAACAAAGCATTATCCATTCTTGATTAATTATCAAAAGAATAACTGTTTTTTTTTAATCAGTTAACTATTTAATAATACAAAAAATAATATTTATGGATGATGACCTTGGTAGTAACGGTAAAAGAAAACCGAAGATAATCGTCTTTGATGATGATGAACCGGATGAAATTTTAACTGAACGAAAGCCGTGCAAACCATATAATCCATATGATTTAACGCTTGATTATTATAGAAAAGGGGATATGTATAATATGATGAGGTTTTTCCTCACTTATATCAACCCCACGGATTTTTTAAAATACGCAAAGGAAACGCTGAATCACCTAACTTATGTTGATTTTATTGAAAAATTGATAATTTGGTTGGGACGTTAGCTAAAAAGTTTCATTTAAAACGTATTTTTTTGAAAACCATAATATTTATAAAAAAATAAGCAAAAAAAGACTTTTCTTTCCTATGAGTGAGAAAAAGAAAAATATTGTATCAGAGGCTCTCCTTGATATGGAGAACATTCGCAAGGCTGTAGCCGAAGAAAGCAAGAACACCATCCAGAACCTTCTGGGTGAATCTATAAGGCAGTCCATCAGGGAGGCTATCTCTGACGAGGACGAGCCGCAAGAAGATGACAAGAAAGATCCTCAGGATAATTTGAATGTTGACGATTCAGCATCCTCCGATCCAGTTGAAACTCAAGAAGAAACACCTGAAGGCAATCCCACGGACAGCATGCCTACGGATAATGACGAGGAAGCCGAGGAAGTGACGGATATCACTATTGACGATGATCCGACAGACGGTGATGATTTCGCCGAATATTCTGATTATAAGAAAGACGGAGAGGATAACGCATATGACCTCAGCGGCGAGCAAGACTTTGACAAAGTGGTTTCTATTTTCAAAAAACTTGATAATCAAGATTCAGTCATTCCGGCTGAGGACGGAAAAATCCAGTTCACTGATGACGAGACCGGTGCCGAGTATGTGATAGATCCGGGCACAAGCGTACCGGAATCTACTGAGAACGAAACATTAAACGAGGAAGACCTCAGCGGACTTGATGATTTAGAGGACGATGATGATTATTTTGAAACATCCTCTGATGAAGAAACCCCCGCTGGTATTCCTAATCTAAAAGAAGGCAGAATGCAGAACAAAAGAAAAGAGATGGTATTCGAGGTAGACCTTGGATATACTGACAACTATCAGAGCAAGGACCCGATTGAAGGACTCTCAAATGCCGAGCCTTCAAAGTTCGGAAGGAATATCGACAAGGGCATCCCGACCGGAACGAAAAAGCCTTGGGCTGGTAGCACAAACGGAAAAGGCAAACCATTCGACACCACGGTGAACGAATGCGGAGATATGCCTACGGACGAACCGGCAATGGAGGAGGGCACCAATGTGACTCTCCCGAATTCAAGGAAAAAGTCCAAAAGCCACACACCAGACACGGAAAAGAAAAATTATCCGAAAAATGCCCACCATGACAGCGTTGGCGGAAACTATGACGCGGAAAGGCTGAACGAGAACAACAAAAAAACGATCGCAGCCTACAAGAAAGAGATCAAGGATCTCAGAGAAGCGGTCATCAGTCTCAACGAGAACCTCAATGAGGTCTACATGACGAATGTCAAACTAGGCAAGATAACAAGGCTTTTCATGGAAAACGCGACAACCAAAAAGGAAAAGGCTGAAATAATCGAAAGATTTGGTGCACTTAAAACCGAAAAGGATGCCGTGAAACTTTATGAGACTGTCAGCAGGGAATTGAAGTCAAAAACCAAGACCCAGCCAATGCTCGAAAACACGGTTAAGACCGTGGAGGGCTCCCAGAAAATTAACGAGTCAGTAAACAACTCGGGAGCCATAGAACTGGCAAAAATCCATGACTTTATGAACAGAATGGACAATTGCCGCTAATTATTGACAATAACAATTTTAAAATAGAAAGACTATAATTATGGTTAGTGATTTTCTCAAAGCAGACTGGGTAGGAAAAATCCAGCTGAACGAACAAAAAGCAGTGCGTGAGGAAACCGTTAAAAGGTGGGACTCCCTCAAGATGCTGGAGGGACTCAATGATGAGCAGAAGACCAATGTCGCCATGCTCTTCGAGAACGAAGCTAAGATGCTCCTTCAGGAGGCTACAGACGCACAGAACTCCGGCTCTTTCGAGACCGTTGTATTCCCTATCATCCGCAGGACGTTCTCTAAACTCCTTGCAAACGATATCGTGAGCGTACAGGCTCTTAACCTTCCTGTGGGCAAACTCTTCTTCCTGCTCCCTGTCACCTCTGAAAGGACTTGGACTGATAAAGAGGGAAATGCACCTGTTGATGGAGAAGGCAATCCGCGTGACTACCTTATGGACGGTGACATGGCTTCTCATAGAGGACTCATGGGTTATGAGCGCACCGACAGACGTAATGGCAACCAATACAACAGATTCCTCCTTCCGGATGAGACCGTTAACGGACCGGCTAAATACAAAGTCGATGGCGCATATGATAAGACTTATGACGGAAAATCTTATGATTATGTTGTAAGTAAAAACGAAGGTAAATTTGTACAGCAAATTGAGCCGGGTGTAACCAAGTATCAGGAGAAGACCCTTTATGATCTCTTCTACAACGACTTCCTTTTCGACAACTCCAAGGGTAAGGTTCATATCCGTATGGTGGATAATGCCAATCCGGCACAAAAACACATCAAAGCTGTTGTCTTCGGCCCAATGGGCGTAAAAGAAGTAGCCACGGCTGAGGATCTTCGTCTTTATTCTGACGGCACTGTTCGTAACATCATCCTTGAAGTTTCCGGTTTCGCTTCTTACGGCGCTGGAAAACTTATCGGTCCTGATGGAAACGAGATGGATACCGAGGTGTTCCTCCCTTCCCTCAAGATTGTGGCCGGCGAGGCTATTGGTACTCAAGATGATCCTAAGAATCCTGTTACCTGCTTCGCCAAGAACGAGGCTATTCCTTACAGGGTTGTAACCCAGAAGTATGGCAAGGGTATCGTTGAATATGATTCAGTATGTGATGCCAACGGCAAGATTTATATTGATATAGACCTTTCCAAGCCTTGCGCTAAACAGGGTCAGACCATCGACGGTTATCTTGGTGTAGACAGAACCAAGGCTTTCGAAGCCATTGATAACCTTAAGGCTGCTTGGTGCCAGTACGACTCACTTGAACTTGAGACTGAACTCCCTGAGGTTTCTTTCAAACTCTCTTCAGTCACCGTTTCCGTTGAGGAGCAGAAACTCCGTGCCGCTTGGTCACCTGAGATGAGCCAGGACGTTGCTGCATTCCACAACATTGACGCTGAGGCTGAGCTCACCTCACTCCTTTCTGAGGAAATTGCCGGTGAGATTGACCGTCTCATTCTCCGTGATCTCCGTCACGTTGCCCCTTGGGTAGAGAGATGGGATCTTAACGGATGGCGTAAGATGGCTGGCTTCTCCACCAACTACACCCAGAAAGATTGGAATCAGGAACTGATTACCGCTATCAATCGTATTTCAGCCCAAATAATGAAGTCGACGCTTCGCGGGGGAGCTTCCTTCATTGTAATTTCGTCTGAAATTTCTGCAATTTTTGACAATCTTGAATACTACCACGTATCTGATGCCAGCGCAGAGTCTGATCAGTACAACATGGGTATCGAGAGGATTGGTTCCCTCAGTGGACGTTATCAGGTCTATAGAGACCCATACTCACCTGCATGGTCAATCATCGTAGGTCATCGTGGAAAATCTCTCCTTGACACTGGTTACATCTATGCGCCGTATATCCCTATGCAGTTGACCCCGACTGTCATCAACCCTTATACAATGTCTCCTGTAAAGGCGATCATGACCCGTTACGCCAAGAAGTGCGTTTGCAACCGTTACTACGGTAAGGTTATGGTTGACGGTGTTAAGACTTGGGATATCAACGAGTTCCGTTAACAGAAAGCAAGTTAAGCTTGCAAAAATATATGAAAAAAGGTGTAGGCAATAAGTTTACACCTTTTTTTCTTTGCTTATTCGTTAATTTTCATTATCTTTGCATAAATTTATATTCTTATGAGTGAGAAGAAAACTTATAGCGAGGAGTTAAAAAAAACAGTGCTCAAAGAGTACCAATCCGGATTAGGGATTGTCAAAATAGGAAAACTTCATCATATAGGACCCTTGAAAATTAGGGAGTTCTTGATGGAGCAAGGGATTGATTCCCGAATTATCCGGAAAAATGCATATCCTATGGGGTATTGGGACAACTATGAGACTGTAGAAGATGCATTCAAACAATGCAAAACCCTAAAGGAAATAAAGGAAAGATTTCTCGGCGCTTACCAATCCAGCAAAAGGAACGGTTGGTACAAGGAATTATACTCAAGATATTTCGCTGATCCTTCTTTCACCAAATCCGATGATGAATCGGCGGCTTATATCCTATATGCTTATGAAATAATTGGCGAGCATAAGGTTTTTGTCGGTGAAACTAAGAATATGGGAAAATGCGATTATATGAATAGGAAAGATTCAAATGGAATCAATATTACCAAATATTGCAATGAGAACCATATTGAATTGCCTCAGCCTAAAATATTAGGGAAAAATTTAACCACTAACGACTGCCAAATTCTTAAATCAGAAACTTTTCAAAAATACGCCAATGATGGATGGGAAATCTTAAACAAGAATGTGGACAGCAAAGAACTACTATTGCTTTCAAGAAAAAATCTCAAATGGGATTATGAGACATGTAAAGAAGCCGCCAGTCTTTGCAAGAACCGGAACGAGTTCAAGAAAAGATTCGGCAGGGCTTGCCAAATTTCAAGGGACAATAGATGGATTGACGAATTTATTCCTGAATTAGCCAAGAACAAAAATGGCTGCTTTGATTCATTGGAGCAATGCAAAACAGCGGCTCTTGATTTCAAATCCATAATGGATATCAGGAAAAACTACCCTTTCCTTTACCGTAGAATTTCCGAAAACAAATGGGTTGAAGAAATCCGGCAAGCCATTAATGATAATAGCAAAAAAAACGATAAGGGAGACAAAACCCAAGCGTTTATAGAAAAAGCAAGAAAGATTCACGGGGATAAATATGATTATTCCAAAGTTGCTTATGTTACAGGAGATCAGGCGGTTTGCATTATCTGCCCCAAACATGGTGAATTTTGGCAAAGACCAAGGGTCCATCTCAGAGGGAGGGGATGCCGACAATGCTGGATTGACGGAATATCAACCAAACTTTCAAGCAATACTGAGGAATTTATCAAAAAGGCACGAAAAGTGCATGGAAATAAATATGATTATAGCAAAGTGGACTACAAGGGAACCACGACAAAGGTCACAATTATTTGTCCTGTTCACGGCGAATTCGAACAAACACCGAATTCCCATTTGAACGGTAACGGCTGTTATCAATGCGGACGTGATACGTCGGGCCTAAAATTGAGGCTTACCCAAGATGAGTTTATTAGCCGTTGCAATATCATTCATAATAATAAATACGACTATTCCAAAACAATATTTAAGGGACAAGTAAACCCCATTACTATTACTTGCCCTAAACACGGTGATTTTATTCAAAATGCAGGACTTCACTTACGAGGTTGTGGTTGCCCTAAATGCGGAAATGTAACATCCACCGCCGAATATGAACTCCGTGATTACATTGAAAGCCTCATAGGAAAAGACAAGGTTATAATGCACGACAAGTTATTGATGAGGAACGGAAAAGAGTTGGATCTTGTTGTTCCAGATTATAAACTGGCAATCGAGTATGACGGATTGGTATGGCATTCGGAAAAATATGGTGCTGACCGTTACTATCACGTGAACAAGACCAATGCTTGCGAGGCTATTGGTTATCGTCTGCTTCACATATATGAAGATGAATGGAAAAGCCATAAAAACATCATTTTATCGAAAATAAGGCACATTTTAGGAGGTGATGGCATAATACCTTGCATTGGGGCAAGAAAGTGTCTTATATGCAAAATAAATAAAGATTCCGCCGAGGATTTGCTCAATCAGTACCATATACAAGGATTTGTGGGGGCATCGGTGTATTTGGGAGCATTTTACAAAGACGAACTCGTCGGAGTGATGACATTCAAGAAAGACGGCGAAGAAAGTTGGGATCTATCAAGGTTCGCTACAGTTGATAAGTACAGGTTACCAGGATTGGCGAATAAGTTATTCAAACATTTTGTCAATGAATATAATCCGGATTATGTCAAGTCATTCCTTGACCGGAGATGGAATAATCCAGGGAACACTGTATACGAAAAATTAGGATTTGAAGTTGAGGAGATAGAAAAGCCAGATTATTACTATGTAACCAACGCCGGACACGACAGATGCCACAAATTCGGTTTCAGAAAACAGATACTGCACAGGAAATATGGATTCCCGTTGACAATGACCGAAAGAGAAATGACAGAGGAACTTGGTTTTTTCAAAATTTGGAACTGCGGATTAATCAAATATTCCTGGGAAAAAAAAGTTAATCCTTGAAAATCTAAGCACAAATAGTTATGTTTATATAGTATTCATTATTTTTTTATGGAAGAGATGGCAACAGAAACCCAAAATATAGATAATAAACCTAAAAGGAGAGGTAAGATATATATATTCCTTGATATTGACGGGGTATTGAATTCTGAGGATTGGTATCATTATTATTGGGAGAATGATCTTAAGTACACAGATAAGGAGTATAACATTGATTTCAGGGCTGTAGAGCGGTTAAACCGCCTGATTGAAGCTACCGGGGCAGAAATTGTTCTGTCATCATCGTGGCGGTTTGATATGGACGTGGCAAAACTAAGGTTATCAAGGGCGGGGCTGAAATATGATATAGCAAAAAAATTACCCGGATGCGAGTTCGGTGTGGGAAGCCCAACAAGAGGTGAACTAATTGCCGAATATGTCAAGAATCAGAAATGCAAGAGATATGTAATTTTTGACGATGACAATGACATGACCGATGAGCAGAAAGAGAAATATTTTGTGCACACCGACCATTTTACCGGTTTGACCGACTCTGACATTGATAAGGCGATGGAAATCCTTTCAAAGAAACCCGAAAAAAAGACAAGGAAAAAGAAAATAGTTAAGCCAACTAATCAATTAACAAGATAGTCAACTACCCCCACCTGAAGGAGGGGGCTTGTGATCAGGGTTAACCCCTCAGGGGGTTAACCCTCAACACTGGTCCGTTGACAAGGACTCTTACATCGTCGGATGACAGGTCATCCTTCGATTTACATTTCAAATACT
>ERZ1026882.526-NODE-526-length-20579-cov-7.901189_pt1 | contig 20579 bp, 16 predicted proteins | sample MGYA00380171_ERZ1026882 | MGnify/ENA primary metagenome ERZ1026882 (study PRJEB33269, sample SAMEA4719807) | human gut metagenome | biome: human-associated habitat; feature: organic feature; material: feces | place: Cameroon | collected 2013-10 ...
GAATCACCTGACGACTCTTATTTTCCGAAATCGGGTGGTTCTAATTTTCTGAAAAATGTCGGTTCTCATTTTTCTAAAATCTGCGGAAACAAAGTTACTGCTTACAACAGGATCGCAGACCTGGCAAAGACTGGCTGACGGATACCGCTCTGCCCGAAGAGGAAAGTCTGTGGACTCTGACGCGGCAGCGGCAATGGCCACTGCCTTTCCGGGCGTGTCATCGGAGCGCAGACAAAAGTCTCCGCGACTTCCTGAAGGGAAGGCACGGAGTCTTTCTGCGCGGAGTCTATAGAGTGGAAGTCCCGTAGCCAGCGAAGTGGCGGAGGGGCTGGGACCAAACTGGCTTAATATTGTCGCTTATTTCTGTTTTTTTTGTGCGCCTGAGATTTATGCTTGTCCTGACCAAACTGGCCAGGTCGTGATGTTTTTACTCTTTCTTATCTGATTCGACGCGAGATAAATCTGAAGATTGTGTTCTAGGAGTATGGTCTACCCCACCGCCTAGCCACTCACCAGTAATCAGCCAAATTTCATAAAACATAAGCCATTCCGATGCCCATGGAACAATTGTTCTTGCCAAAAACTTTGAAGGTTGCCATTCCTTGAATCCTGGAAAGAATAAGCATATTTGCTGAGCAGGGGTGCTATACACATGTGGAAGCTTATCGTGACCAGAAGCAAGCTTTAACTTTTTCGGGCTTACAACATACACCTTTGGAGCGTTATCCAAGGTATAATCAATGCGAATTCTGTATGTGGAACTATTGGGCGTAGGTACAACATCAGTTTCCCATATCAAATGCCTAGTGGTTTGGGCAATTACTGAACCGTCTGGAAAATCCTTAGTCAAAACAGTTATCTGACCTTGGATAGGTACTGTTGGCCGATTAGGCATCCTTACCATAAAAGTTATGTTTAGGAACGGAAGCTCCTGCCGCTGTGCCAAGAGTTGCTGTACCAAGTGTAGATGTCAGCTTTCCAGATGAGCTTGCAGCCCGTAGATTGTCTGCATAAGCCTTGAATGATGCCGTAGACACCTTCTCGCCAAATAACTCCTTGAACAGATCCTGCAACTTATCAAGTCCCTGTCCAGTTGAAGCTGAAATCCTATTTATGTCAGTCTGGAGCTTTGCCAACCACTTGTAGAAGTTCGTCTCCTTGTTATTTGTGTCATTCCATCTGTCTGCAAAATTCTCTGAAGGATTCACTGGGTTTTCAATGACTCTATGACCGGGAGTTCCTTTGATGTAGGAGGACATGTTCAGGGCTATATGTTGAATGGTATCCAAAAGATCAGTCGAGTCATTATATGCCCTTGAGGCAAGAGTCGTTATTATTATTGATATCGGCTTATCCTCTCCATCATCCTTGAACATAATATCCCTATGTCGTTTCAACAGTTGGACAGCTCTTTGCAATGGAGCCTTGGTTTCATAATGCTTCGGCACAGGCGCAATGGCCTCCTTAAGATTAATCGTACGTGTTAATGTAGATGGCCGATAAGCGATATTGTAGAACCACTTCGCAAATCCAAACGGATTGCTCTTTGGCCACCCGTCAGTATTAGTCTCTGTGCGGTAATTATCCCTAGTATTGTCTGTTATGCGTATAGCCGTCGTATCCGTTATGTCCTGATTGCCGGAGGAAAGCATCCTCTCCAGCTCTTTCTGATACTCTTCGCTCACAAAACATGGAAGAATATCCATGTGGTACTTATTGTCAGCATATTTCAATGTCCAGCATCTTTTACCCTCCTTGTCCAGCATCTTGCTATAGCGTTCAGAAGACTTAAGTCGATTCCCTACCGCATTCTTCGTTGAGAATTGAGTCCATGAGGCAGGCTTGCGTATCAACTCGCAAACAAGATCTATATCCAGGTCGGCGTCCTCAGCTACTGGGCGCACAACTGTTCCCAAAAGAAAGGAGCCCTGTGGCCGTATCATTGGATCATAAACATTCAGAGGACTTGAATCATTCGCCAAGAAATATCCTACCGCCTCGTAGCTGGATGTAATAATCTCGTGTTCACTTTTTGTGACGTCAAGTGCCTTCCCAATTTCATTGAGCAAGGTGTTCAATTGTATTTTCTGCTCTACAGTCATATTTATTCTTTATTGATTGTTATTGTTTCAACATCATCCTCACCAAAAGAGTTGTTTTTATCGTACAGAACTAATGATTTGTCAGCCTTCGGCATCCACACGCGCCCCAGCTCTACGGCACATGCCGCAGGCATTGCCATATACACTTTTATGGAAGATTCAGCCGTCGCTGAATTAATTTCATCAAGAGTTTTACGGACAATTGTCCGGAACTCAGCGAGCTGATCTTTCGATCTCAACATATCATTGCCTACTTTATTTGCCGAAATCACCCAGATACTGGCAGTCTCGCCATACTTCTGTTTCACACGCGATGTTATGGCATCCGCACTTATCGCAAAGACTAAGACAGGACTTTTTGTCTTGTCTGTTGGAGTCTCGATACAGAAATGGTTCTGCTCGCTATCGACCTGCCACGTCCAAGTATCCGGTTCCCTATGCTTCTGATACACTTTCACCTTGTATACATCATTTAGAAGTGTACCAAGTTTTACGAGAAGAGGTTGCGGTGCAAGCGCAAAGAGAGATATGCAGTCATACTTACCATCTTTAAATCTTGGCAAAATATCCTGATACACTTTGTCTTTGAGCTGCTTTACCTCCATCTGCCAAAATAGGCTTTCGTTGTCGTAGGTCGAAGAATTATTGTACGAAATTTCAATGGTTCTCTCGTCAGGGTAATTGTCCGGGACGACAGCGTTAGACAGTTCGGACCGCGTAATTCCCGGTGTAACCATACCGATATTTGCTGCATACATCACAGGAAGGCATTTCTTCTCCACATCAATTTCTGTAAGCATCCGAATCCTGTCCTCATGTTTCTTCTTCATAACCCTCAGTCTCTCAGTAGGATGGTCATTTAGTCCCTCGTGGTCGATAAGGCGATGGTGCTCATGGCACAATAGCATAACATTATCAATGTTGTCGACCAATCTTCCAGAATCGGCCTCGCTGCCGCGCGGACCATTTGGTGATGCAGCCACGATATGTGCCACCAGTGAGCGGTTGATATCCTCACTTGTTAGGTCATCTTTATATAACAGTTTATTGCAGCCCCCGTATTCACAACGACCACCCGCTTTTGCCCACAGTTTACACACTGTTAATTGACTTACATTTCCTTGTCTTCCTTTAGCCATAGACTCCTTTATTTTAGATCTTCAACCGTGCTTACAAATTGACTGAAGAAAAGTTATCTTATTCTCTTTATATCAAACGTTTTGCCATCTATAATCTTCTGCCACTATGTCAGCCGAGGCCAAGATGGTTATAACAAAAAGTACCGTCATCGGATATATTTCCTTTGACGGTACAAAAGTAGCCATGAGGTGTGCAACCTTGTTGCCCACCATAATAATTTTAGTATCCAGCCCCTTCGAGATCTGAAATCGAGCTGCCGGTAACGAACAGATACATTGCTGTAACTATCTTAGTAGCAGTAGAAAGTTCTTGCTCGGTGCTAACCGGTGCGCTGTGGGATTCAAGGTTTCTCCAATCGCGAACTTTTTGCAAATAATCTCCAAAGAGCCTGCAATCCGCACTCGTGTCATAACGTAGCGACCATAGGCAGTCGAACTCATGAATTGCATTGGCCAGCGTAACGTTGGTCTCTCCTCTACGAGGCTGAATTTCCTCTTGATGGATGAGATAATACAACTTCTTTAGGAATACTTCATACTTGGTCACAAGCTGATTGAAGATGGTCTGCCTGTCCACAATGCGCAGGTTATGGCCTAGGAACGCCTCGTTGAGCTTATCCTTAATGATGCCGTCCACACCGTCGAGATTCGGGGTGCTCGGAGTGTTGAGTATAAAGAACAAACTATCCACTATTTCATCGAGCGGGCGCATGCGTGTGCGCATACTGTCGAACATGTCGGACATTACCTGCACCATCATAGTCTTCAGTGCGTCCTCGTCATACTCAAGGCGGGAAGCCACCTTTGTACGCTCGGCTATAGCATCCACGAACTTACGGATAAGAGATATGGAGAAAGCCTGGTCGTGTTCGAGCACCTCGACGAAGTTGTAATACTCGTCTATCTGCTCCGCAATCTTTTGGTCAAACTTCTCCTTAACGATGTTTAACAGAATGTCATAGCTATTGTTGGCTCGGAAGGCATCGTTGACATCGGGATCAGTAAGAACTTCTTGCCATATCTGGCGGAGAATCTTGTCATTCTCGTTTAGGAAACCGGCATATGGCTCATTGGCTACACTTAGAATCTCCTGTATTGTGCGTTCCTCATCGGGCTTCTTCACACCAGGCTCCCCGATTCGCGGTGAATTAATCTGAGTCTCCTCCGGGTCGAGTTCGAGGGATCCGTCATAGGCCAGCTGGATGCGCAGTTTGTCGAGGTCTATGAGTTCAAGAATCTCCCAAGGTAGGGTTTCCTTGGTGTATGGCAGGAACCTGTAGAAGATCTTCAGGAACACATAGTACTTTTCGAGGTCAGGATCAATAAACTGCATTACCTGAGCGATAAAGCCATACTGACGTATATACCTGTTCACAAGCTTGCGGTACTTGTCCTTATCCACCTCGCTGAGAGGCTCAACCCTATCTTCAACGATGCGCTTCATGATAGAAGGCACTCCTGCAGCAAGGGTCTTGTCCAACATTCTGCGGCATACGTCGTTGACTTCATCCATGCTGAAGATATTGAAATCGTCAATATCATTCTTGCAGGCATACATACGTGTCACATCCACTTCTCCGTTGAGCACCGTCTTGGTGTAATAGTCACTGAATGCCTTTTGCACATCGGCGGCCTCATTGCGGAAGTCGATGACCATCGTGTCTTCCTTCTCGTCGCAGGTACGGTTAAGGCGGGAAAGAGTCTGGATGCACTGTATACCGCCGAGTATTTTATCCACATACATAGTATGCAACAGAGGCTGGTCGAATCCCGTCTGGAATTTCTCTGCCACTATGAGGATCTTGTAGTTGTCCTCCTCGAATTTCTGGCGGATTCCATCGTCCTTGACGGCATCATCGTTCATATTGGACTCCGTGCATTTACGGCCAAGAGAGTCTTCTACCTCGCCTGAGAATGCCACCAGAGTTTTTATGGCTCCGCCGTACTCATTCTGAATAATGCGGTCCAGGATACGCTTATAGTCGGCTGCTGCCCTACGTGAGTCAGCAACCACCATAGCCTTTGCTTTGTGGCCAATTTTGCCGATGGTGTGCGCCATGAAGTGCTCCAGAATCATATTTGCCTTGCGGAGCATAATGTAGGAGTCCTTGTTTAGCATGTCATAAATGACACGCAGAGACTTTTTCTCCTCAAAGAGCTTCTTCTGGTCTTCGTCCGGATTCTTCTCTACAAGCTCGAACATGGTCTTGTAACTCTTATAGTTTTCCGTGACGTCCAAAATAAACTTCTCGTCGATGGCCTGCTTCATAGAATACAGGTCGTGAGCCTCCTTCCCGTTCTTCCCGAAAAGGACATATGTCTTGTCTTTCGGGGTGGCCGTGAATGCGAAGTAACTGATGTGCGGCATCATCTTACGCATGGCCTGCCAGTAAGCCATAATAGCATCCAGCTGGTCCTCATACTCATCGGGATGGAAATCCGCTATTCCCTGAATCTCCTCATCCGTCGAAAGAGCATTGATGATATCTTTGGCGCTCTCGTTGCCTATGGCAGTGTGGGCCTCATCCACGATAATCGCGAAGTACCTGTTGCCGTGTTTCTTGATATCCTTAAGGGCATAAGCAAACTTCTGCACCGTGCTTATGATGATGCGGTAGTTCTCATTGATGGCATCAGCAAGGTTCTTGGAGCCCTTGCGGACGTCCTTCACAGTGCCGGGCTGCGTCTCAAAAGCCACCACATCATCGGCCATATTGCGGTTGAGCACAATACGGTCGGTCACCATAATGATACTGTCGAATACCGGAGTATTGTCCTCCTTGGTAAGGTTCGAGAGCTGGTGTGCGAGCCAGGCCATAGATTTCGTCTTTCCGGATCCTGCGCTATGTTGCACAAGATAGTTGTGACCGGGACCTTCTTCTGCGGCCATAGCCCTGAGAAGGCGCACTGCCCTCAGCTGGTGGTAACGCGGGAAGATGATGATATACTTACCGTTATCGTCCTTTATCCTCTTTATGAAGTTTTGGATGATGTCCAGCAGGCTGTCAGCCTGGAAGATTTCCTTCCACATGTAGCAGGTAGGATAATCTCCATTGACAGGCGGATTGGTCGTATCCTTGTTGAACGGTAGGAAGCGGGTCTTTTCGTCACGTAACACAGCAGTCATGAATACGAGGCTATTGTCCATTACGAAGTGGACAAGGCAGTTGCGAAGCATCCTATTCTGCGAATTACGCTTGGTGCGGTACTGCTCGATGCCATTCAGGAAATTCTGTCCAGTGTTCTCATTCTTGAGTTCGCAGGTTATTATTGGAATGCCGTTAATGAGGATACAGAGGTCAAGCTCATTACCGCAGTCGGCCGCATCTGTAGAGTAATGCATTTGGCGAACTACTGAGAATCGGTTCTGCTCATAGAGGCGATATGCTGCGGTTTGTGTGCCGCCGAGGACGGGCTTGAACTGCACGAATTTCACCTTGGCACCATAGACTGGGAGGCCCTTCAGGAGGATGTTTAGGATGCTGTCACCGCGGTTCAGGAACTTGTTGTATTCGGCAATAACGGTGTCCACCTCGGCTCCGGGGACGTTGCGCTGGAGCTTTGCCCAGACTTCTGGCTGGGCGCGGAGGAAGCGCTCAAGCATCTCGCGGTCGCAAAGATGCTCGATGTCGAAGTTGCGAGGACTGCGCTGATTGTAGAGCTCGCTTTCTGCCAGGTATTTGGCAATGTGTTCTTCGAACACAGTTTCGTCAAGATAGTTCATATAATCTTACAATAATCAGCAAACTTTTCGTTTGCCCGTTACAACTTCAGTAATAAGAGCCTGTTTGTACTCTCTGAGTACATCAGCTTGTTTTTTTTCTAATGCAATTGAATTATCTATAGGCTTTAGTTCCTGCGCTATTCGTTGTACAATAGCTATCTGTTCTTCCATTGGCGGGACAGGCAGTTTAATGTTCTTAATTTGCGTTTGAGACACCATTGGTACAGCCGTAGATGTATTCAGCAAAAAGATGTTCGTCAGAAAGACCTTTGAGACGAAGCACCAATAAAGGAATTCGTTGGACACCCTTATATTATTGAGCAGTATAAGACTCGGATTGATAGTTGCAGGCCCTATATCTTCTCTTATCAAAGCTGATTTGCCGAGGCTACCTCTTTGAGCCGTAAGCAGGTCACCTTTCTTTACCATTATTTCAGGAGACTCATAATACTTGAACCAGCTGATGTATTCAGGATCCGACAGATCAAGTTCGTTTGTGCAAATGTGTTTTCCTCCTATTGTATATGCACCATCTCCCTCTGGTACGAGATCGGCTATCGTATACCCCTTAAAACCCACACGGCCATGAACATCAGCTAAGAATTTGACCTTTCGGACATCCCAATGCTCCGGAATATCGCCAATACAATCATCTCCAGATGCTTTTAGCTTCACATTGGGGTTCATTCCTTTAGTTATGGATAAAGTAATGATGTTCTGACGCAGTTCGTTGAGAAGACCAATGCGCTTTTGATGTGTTGCGATTGCTTTATCAATGTCCGAACACTTCTTATCTAGATAGTCAGAGATTGCTTTCTGCTCTTCCTTAGTTGGAATTATCATCGGCATATTCTCAAAGACATTTTGATAAAGATGCAGGATAGTAGTGCCGCTACTGGTATAGTTATTAAACTCCTTCAACAAGTCAGAAGAGAGCATCCAAAACAGATACCCTTGTTCAAACATGTCTTTCGTCTGTTTCATGACGAATATCCCACTATTGAGACAGGCTGGTTTATCAAGATTGTTGACAGTCGCTATTTTTCCAATTGTGCCGTCTTTAGTAATGAGCAAATCACCATTCTTAAGTTGAATGAACGGATCCTCATCATATCTCGGCTTCTCTATCTGGTAACACTTATCCCATTTAATGTCCTTGCCAGAGAAATCTTGACCTGTTACTAAGTAAGCATAGCCTTCAGCAAGAAATTCATCGGACCTCAATCCATTCCAGCCAATACGTCCTTTGAGAGAATTATAACTCTTAAGCCTACATTGGCCCCAATGGCTTGGGATTTGACCTATCCAAGGAATTATAGAGTCTTTATAAGAATCGTACTTCATATCAGTCCTTTAAAGCATCTACGTTATTCTTAGCCTCTTCCTCAAGGAGTTCAAGTTCAGCAAGAATCTCATCACTACTCCTGAGAGGTTTATATTCGTAGAAGATTTTTGTGAATGGGAATTCACAGCCTACTTTATCCTTGCTTCTATCCATCCACGCATCCGGAGCGAAAGGAATCACTTCACGCTCGAAATATTCATTGATGTCGTCCTTCATAGGAACAATCTCTGTGTCAGAAAGATTGCTATCTGGAACTATTCCGCTTGCCGGCTTGAGGGGATTTTCATGAACTTCAGGTGCATCTTCGTCAATGATGCCGAAGGCAGTACGGACGGTCTTGATTTCGGTTGCGGCTACCTTGACTTTCTTCTCTTTCAGGAAGGTAAAGAACTCTGAATCGCTACGCTTTATGTCGATACCTTCCACCTGTGAGATGGTCTTCAGAATTAGATTCTTCTTGGCTTCTGGATCGAAGTTCTCCTCGGTGCAGAGTGTCGAATATTTGCCGGTAATATCTTCAAACCACAGGCGCAGAGGACGCTGGGTGAACACCTTGGTATAAAGGAAGTCATCGTAGTCAAGAAGTTTCGCAATCTCAAGCATCTTGAACTCGCCGGTTTCCTCATCCTTTATCGGGCAAGAAGATGTCTTGTAGGCAGAGTACAGGTTGAGGATTGCTGTAATGCCGGCATCGCTGATTTCAAAACGCTTCTTGCCAAGACTTTTCTGCAAAGGATTTACGAAATCCGGATGGTTGGCGTCGATGAAAAGCACCTTGTTCTGCCTCTCTGCGGGGCGTTTATTGTCCAGTATCCAGAGATACGAACTGATGTCTGTACCATAGAAAAGGTTCTTAGGCAGTGCCACGATAGCATCAAGCAGATTACGGTCAAGCAGAGACTTACGGATATTGCTCCAGCCGCTTCCGGCATCGCCGTTGAAGAGCGGCGAACCATTGAGGACTATGCCAATGCGTGAGCCATTCTGGTCGTCCATTTTGCTAATCATGTGCATCAAGAACAGGAGAGATCCATCGGATGTGGAAGGAAGGCCAGCCTCGAATCTGCCGCCTGGGCAATTGTCTTTCAGAACAGCCTTCTTGGTATGCTCGTCCTTTCCCCAGTCAACACCAAAGGGCGGATTTGCCAGCATAAAGTTGAACTTCTTGCCGTAGAGCTTATCGTCGGCCAGAGTGTCGCCTTGGAATACTTGCTTGTCAAGGTTCTGGGTATCTCCCTTGATGAGAAGGTCGGACTTGCAGATTGCATAGGTCTTTTCATTGAGTTCCTGACCATACAGGTAAACCTTGATATCGTCGCGGTGAGATTCCTCCTTTATGAGTTCCTTTGCCGCTGTCAACATACCGCCGGTACCGCAACAAGGGTCATAGATAAGGAAGTGCTTGCCGACCTGCTGAAGTTCCTGTTCCTTTCCGTGAAGGGTAAGGTGGGCCAACAGGCGTACAATCTCACGAGGAGTATAATACTGACCAGCCTTGGAGTTCGTCGACTCCTTGGACCAGCGGATTACAATTTCGAACACTGTACCCATCTGGGCGTTTGACACTTTTGCTGGGTCAAGGTCTGCCTCACGCACAAAAGTCTGAACTACGGCGAAAAGTTTGTTGTTCTTATCGAGTCGGCGATAGATTTGAGTGAGATCTGGGCTTTCTCCATCCTGATGAACGAAGTTGGACAGGATATCCTTCACATTGTCTGTGAAGCCCTCAAGGTAGGTCTTGAAGTTGTCCGCTATCATATTAGGGTTGGCCAGCAGCTTCTGCAGGGAAAGGCCGGACTCATTGAAGAATGTCAGTTTCCTCTCGTCCATAAGGCTCTTGAGCTTCAGCTTGCGATAGCCCTCGGGCTTATCCTTAATCTTGTCCATTTCGGACATGATGTAATCCCTGTGCTGGTCCAGCACGCAGTCAAGACGACGCAGCAGTGTGAAGGGAAGAATCACGTCCTCCACCTCGGCATCGTCATATATATTGCGGATAATCTCCTTGATGTTCCAGATGACTCTGGCAAGTTCCTGTTCTGTCATAATTCCAATCTAATTATTTAAGTATTAAGCGGTTTTTCAGATGGTCCGCAGTATCTAATTGACCATTGATGTAATAGGTATATTCTCCACAAATTGCTGTATTATTTTGAATGGCGTACCTTGCAGAATAGAACAAGTCCTGTAGTTTTGACACCAAATCATCAATCGCCTTCTGTGGCACATCTGAACGATCTCTCAAGCCTTCAGAATATGAAAGGTCCAGATTCAATTTCTGAGTTGTCATTGACTCGCCGTACTGTTTAAAAGCCTTGAGAAGATGTTCCGCATACACGATATAGTAATTTGAAAGCACCCTTCTGTTGTGCGTCTCTTCATATCTAGGACATTGTGATGTTACAGACAATAGTTCAATATCAATATTGTATGGCCTCCTTAAATCATTTGTCTTATAATACTCCAATTCGGTTGCGACTGCATCCAAATCAAAATTATGGTCAGTGCTGCACGCAGCATCAAAAATAATGAGAACATTGAAATTGCATGAAATATTTTGAGGCAACGCAGCAGATAAAATCTGCTTGATATTATTCACGCCATCAACATAGCCACTATGTAATCTACCCTCATATCCGAATAGATACCGATCAATAATTATCAACGAATTGGAAGGTACCTTGCTACTGTCTGCAAACAATTCGCTCCAGCTATGTCCTCTTCCGTTCTTAACAAGATTGAAGTGACAACCACTTTCCGCAATGGGACAATTAGACAAATCTTGCGTGGACTGGCACATGACGCCGAATTTATTCTTTATATCTTCTGCCTGTTCGGGATTAAGATCAAGTAAAAAAGCATCATGCGGATGTTCCAAAAACGAGGTAGGATTATTAGCCGCCACGTCATTATAGTTCGATTCTGCTTCTTTGAACGTAATACCGAAACTCTGAGAGAACATAAATAGGGGATCATCTAATGTCCAAGTGCTACATATGTCTTTATCGAGATATATTACATTCTGTTTTGACAACAAAACGAACCAATTGCTTCGCTCCGTCAGCGGCAGAGACATTTCATTGAGGCATAATCGTTCGAGCGAAGATGCTGAAATAAATACCTTAAACATCATTCGTTGCTCTTTGAATTCTTAAGGACTGTCATATGCAGGCGTCCTGCCTCATTGATGAAGCCATCACCAAACTTCTCCTGGAATAGTCCTGAAGTGGTGTAAACCATATCGTACGGGATGCCGTCAGCTGGGAAATAATACACCCTGAATGGATTCTTCTTAAGTTCTTCCTCCGTTTTGTATTTATCACCTACAATAACCTGAGTTTTGCGTATAAGGTATTCAGAGTGAGTTTCAATAATAAACTTGAAGCCATACTCTTGATTAAGGGTAAAGAAAAGATCTGCTAACTTGCTCTGAAGCATAGGATGAAGATTCTGTTCAGGCTCTTCAACGATAATTGTCATACCACTTCTTGAACTCCTTAGCCCAAGGCGTCGCTCTGACATCTTCGTAGCCAAACGGAACAATAGAATCATAAGCTGAATAGAGCCCATTCCCTTATCGGCAAGATTCACAAGGTTACCATCTTTCCCTTGAATCTTTACTATATGGGCTTCACCGCCGACGGATTTGATTTCATAATCCACTCCTATGTTGAATTCCTTCATCCATTTTGTAATAAAAGCATGGATTTTAGAATTCTTTCCAACCCTTTGGTTGGCAAATTCATGAATTGTCTTAACGAAATAATCGTTTGTATCCTTGGCACTATATATAACCGTTTGAGTAACAGCATGGGCATAAATATACTCCACGTCAGAGTCTGACAAATCGTAGAATCTCATAAAAGGCCATCTAAACGAACCCCTGCAAAGAAATTCTTTATTTTTGCCTATAAAATCCACTGCTTCTTTGCTTAGCCCGTCAATTGTCTGTACCTCACTTTTGCGGGCTTTTGCCCTTCTCTTTGTATCTTCAGGATATGCTATTGCCTCAAGTTTGGACGTAAACCTATCCATCAGCATTCCAAGGAGAGGACCACCTATCATTCCAGTTTGTCCAGTTATTGGAACATCCATGACTATTTCTTTTGACATACTACTAAAATAGTCCGAAGATTTAACTTCCTTCTCACCATATATTTTAAACTGTGGTTCTCCCTCCTCCGCAATGTATAATTCAGAAGGCTTATTATGGAAGACGACATGAATGTTATCTTTAAGGAAATCGAAGGTTAACTCTATATTGAACAGAATCATCAACAATTTCAGTTTGACGATTCTTCCGCTAATAGCCTCCTCATCTTTTTTATCTCCGACAACCTCAATATCTATTTTGTACTCATCCAAAGTTAAACTAAAAGTTATCTGGTTGTCATCGGCTTTGTTATAAAGCGCTCGGTTAAAGGTGCCTATGTGCGCGAAATAGCTCTTATTAAAATAGAACTGATGCTCAAGAATTGCCTTCTCATCCTTTTTTCTGTCTATTTCAAAATATCTTGAGTTCAGAAAGTCAAGCAGGGCAAGAATAGCTTTGACGACGGTTGACTTACCAGCATTGTTCTCACCGACAAAAATCGTAATAGGACTGAGATCAATCGGAGGAAAAGACTGAAATTTTCTGAAATTGTTGAATCCAATTTGTTTCATTGTTACTTATTTTGGTATTTATTTGACTTTCAACGTTGCAAAATTATGACTCAAGTGTGCAATCTTGTTGCCTACCAGAATAAACCTCATTTGCTTCGAGAATTTTCTTCTTGATATGATTGCGGTACCACTCAGGCGATATAACCTCGAGGTCGGCACCATAAGAGAGTATCAAAGAGTCCAACTCACGGTTGGGAATCACCTTGATTGTGAAGATGCGTTGTGCTGCATCCTTCAATTCTTGTGTATGGTGTATCTGTTTAGACTCAATGTAAGGATAACGGGCCTCGCTCGCCTTGAAGGTGATTTCGGTCGGTTCATAATCTTTTACCGTCACGCCCACTACATCCTTGAAGAATGTATTGAAATCCAGGAATGTATTGGGGATATATGCATTCGGCACATACTCATAATCTGCCCTTATCCTGTCTAGTGGTGCATTGCTTATCTTGCCTTCAGTCTCGTTATAGCCGAAGAGAAACCATCGGTTGTTGTATTCCTTCAGAAGGTAAGGATGAATAATCCACTCCTTTTCCGGTCTACCGTAGGGCATATATGTAATCTTGATGGGTTGCTGCTTGATGATGCAGTTGCAGATGTCTGCCATCATTTCCTCGCCAGTGCTGTCAACATGCTCATACTCTACATAGGTCTGGCCACCGGACGCAATGCCGTATTTTTTCTCCAGTTTAGCTCCAAGGCTGGCAATGCTGTCGTATTCCGGAAGACCCTTGAAGCGGGAAAGCAGCTGCATCGCACATTTGAGCTGTCCCACTTCGGAGTCGCTCAATTCATTCTTATAGATTGAGAATTCAGGGCGGCTGTAATAATAGAAATATCCTTTGCGTCCGAGGCGGCAAAGTACTTCCACATCCTGCTTTTCTGCTATTTGCTTGATGTAATGAATATCGTTCCGAAAGGTCTTGAGGCTGATTTCTGCACTCTCATATCTTGGGTCTCTCTCAGCAACTGCATCGCAACAGCGTTCACGGAGGATAACTTGAGTGTTATCTTCCGACTCCTTTTGCAGATACTTGTCAAGGACTTCGTATCTTATCGAAGCGTGTTTAGTAGTCGCCATTTATGTGGATTTGCTTGCTTACTAAGCACAAAGATACTAAAAATCGTACAAGTCCGGTTGTGGTGTGCATGTTTTTTTGCACACTATGATTGAGCAACTAGCAAGACCCCCTTTCAATTGCCTCACAAGCGCGGAAAATCTCACAATTGAAATCACTCCACAAAATCCTCAACCCTCAACTTACACCTTGCATCAAGCCCTTCAAGATAATCCGCCAAATCAAGCCCTCGTTCCCGCTCAACGGCACTGGCGTGATTGGCAAGCCTGGTGGAGATGATGCAGCCTTTGAGGGCCGGAATCTTTACGGCTTTCTCGCGCCATTTGTCTTCTGCGCCGAGGTCTGGAAACAGTATGACACGATGGCCTTTGAGGGGTGCACAACGCTCGGCGTTGAGGTTTTGCAGACCACCAGTAGCGAGGAAGAGGACGCCAGGGAAGAAGATGCTGGCCACGACGGCGGTCTTTTCGGCCTCAACGATGGCTACGATTTGCGTATCCGGACGAAGCAGATGAAGACCGAAAAGGCATTGCTTCAGGTGGAAGTTCCTGGCGTTTTCGCTTTTGTGCACCCAGGCGATGTGATTGTATGGATCTTTGACACGATGGCCGCTGTGGTAGTCGTAGAGCATAATCTTGCCTGTATGGACTTTTTGCTGCTGGTCTATCTGCCAGAAGATGGTGGCATTGGGCCAGTGATTGCTGGTGCCGATTCGGTAGCGCATCATTTGCTGCATAGCTTCTGTGAAGCCGAAGTGTTCTCGCAGCCAGATGCTGAAGTTGTTGAATGCGCCAAGCATTACGGTCTGTTCAACTTTTGCAGGGTCTATTGTGCTGAAGATGGATGTGTCTGAGGGTTCACGGTATTCTTTCTTTGGAAACCAGTAGCGTCTTTGGCTTGTGTGGAGATGTTCTGAGAAGAAATCACGTGGTTTCTTGTGGTATCCGCAGTTGATTTCTCGGTCGCAGCGGCCAATGTCTTCGCCAAGGGGCGTGCCGGTTTCCACATCTATGTATCGTACGAATGTGCGATGTCCGCAGTTTGGGCAGATGGATTTCTTGCGGTTTCCTGTGCAGCGTTCCAAAGTATATCTGTATGATTTGTTTTGCTTTTTCATTGATTTTCTTGTCGTTATGGTGTTAATTTTAGAAGTGGAACGGAACATTGGGGATTTGACATACGTTCCACAGTTTCCAACGTGTTCCATTTATTCCAATTCTTCATCTTCGTATGGTTCAGATGGAACACTTGGAACGTGCGGGGACTTTGCCACCTGTCGGTGCGTTCCATTTCCGCGTTCTTTGAGTTCTCCTTTTGATATCATTTCGCGTACGATTCTGCCTACTGTTGTGTGACTTACGCCTACTTAGGCTGCTATGTCGCGGTGGCTTTCTCCATCAGAGTATAGGGTTTTGATGGTCTCCAAGAGTTCTTCCCTGGCCATCGGATTGTCGGTTTCAAGGTGTTCGGTTTCGCGGGAGGTGCCGACGATGGTGAATTGGAGGAAGTTGGTTGGCTTCTCGATGTGGCATACGAGTACGGAGTCACGGCCGTAGTCAATGGCGGAGTTGCGAGCCTTTATCTGTTTTATGTAGCGTATGTTTGGGCCCTGCCTGGAGTTTCCTATTGCGAAGGCGCTGTCCACGAAGTTCATTATCATCATCGAGCCGTGCAAGTCGTTCTTGGTGAGCGGTCGTGATGCGTTGCGTTTGGGTGTGTGCGCGAGGATGAGGAAACTGAAGTCGTGTCTGCGTTTGATGATTTTGAGTTGCTTCATCAGTGGCAGGGCACCTTTGCTTTTTTCCAGTTCGTCATTCAGGAAGGTGATGTTGTCGATGATTCCGACTTTGGCTCCGGCTTTGAGCATTACCTGTTCTATTTCATCGCAGATGTACTGGCAATAGTCGCCTTCTGGGTAGTCGGCATCCGGGTCTATCTCAACGCGGTTGAAGTTGTTGTTCCAGACGTATTCGTATCCTGTTTCATCGGTATAGCGGATGCTGAACTGCCGTTGAGTTAGTTCGAAGTCGAAATAGACAACGACCTGTGGGCCGGCCGTATTCTGCAGAGGGCCAAAGGCTGTGCCGCGGCTGATGCAGTCGGCGAATTGGACTGCCGCAATGCTTTTGCCGCTGTTGGTCTCGCCGAAGAGAATACTGGTTTCGTTTTCGAAGAAGAGTGTTCCGATTAGTTTCTTCTGCGGAGGCAGCATTTTGGCTTCGGCCATCCATTCGTTTGCGCTTTTGATGGTGAAGAACTTATGAGGCGGGATTTCTTCCAAGTAATCAGCCCTAGCGTTACCTCCTGTGTTTGTCTTTGCGAAGTCTTAGTTTGCCGTCTTCCAAATCGGCGAGCAGTTTCTGTCGGTCCACGAGTGATGAGTGTCCGTTTTTCACGAGCTTGATGTGGCCTTTGTGCACGTGGTCATAAAAGGTGGGCTCACTGCACTGTAGCATACGGCAGGCTTCAGGTACTTTGATGTAGTCTCCACTTGGTTTCGCTGGGAGTTTTGCGATGGCGTCTGTGACTGCCGAGGTTACTATCGGGGCAAGTACTTCGCCCAGAATCTGAGAGAGGATAGGTTCGATTTCCATAATGAGTATTTTTGTTTCTGGGCGCAAGGTAGAGGTAGTTATCCTAAGTTTAAAACTGCTCGTTTGGCAGTTTAGGAGTGTTGTATATTGCGTGCAGTAGTCCCTGAGGACATTTTGTTCCGGCAGACGGAAGCAGATTGATTCTTAAGTGCCTGCTAAGGATTTATTGTATGGGTAGTCCTTCAAGATTTTCATCACCGGATAATTGTCGTCGCTTTTGCTCCCGAGGCTGCTGGAGATTTTTATCGGCCCCATTTTCTTTCCGCCGCTGTAGCATTCGAAAATGCAGTTTGCAGCCTTGTCTGTGAATCCGAAATGTCTAAGGAATCGTGCGCAGTCTGCCTTGTGTCCGTGCCATCGAAGCGGATTGGCTGGCAATCTTCTTCTGATGATTAATTCTACGAAGAACTCGTCCGTAACATCCCGCACGAATGCTCGCATTCTGGCAGCAATGCCTGTCAGATCGCAGGTGTCATATTTCGTTTGAAGCAGTCCGTCTCCGTAGGCCAGCAATGCCGGACGCATATCGTCATCCAGATCGTCCAGAAATGCTCTCAGATTGTTCCAGTTGAGGTTGCCGAAATCCAAGGACGCTGCTTTGTGTGGATGTTCCAGGATTGTTGAGATCATTATGCGTGTGCTGTCGCGAAAGCGGATGTAGTCGCGTAAGTGTTTTCGCAGCTCCAATTCAAGGGCTTCGTTGCCACGGATGGTTGTCCATCTGTCCGAGATTGCCCACCAACTTTCCCGGAAGACCATCCGTGCTTCTTTGAGTTTGCGCTTCACTGTGCGGGCATCTGTTTCCCCATTATAGAAAAGATTTGGCAGCGCGTCATCCAGCGCAATATGCTCCGAAAGATTACCCATCGCTGCCTCTACTTCCGCTACGAGTCTCCTCGAACGGTAGAGCCATTTATGATAATCCATATTGTTTGGTGTTAGAATTGCGCATAAAACGCAAAGGAGCGCCTGCAGGGCACCCCTTTTTAGAATAGTTGAGTATGTATTCCCGGGCAGAAGCCCAAGGAAAATCATTTTCTGATTAGAACCTTCCAGTGGCCGCCGAAATCGCTTCCGACTCTTTCGATAATTCCTCTTGCTTGAAGGTTTGCAAGGTGTTCTTTGATGGTGCCATCGGCTTTCCCAAGTATGCTGCAAATCTGAGTTCGTGTGGCATTGGGGTTTGATACGAGAATATCGATGATGCTCTGGGCGGTTTTTCCGATTTTTCTCTGGGCGGTTTTTGCTACCTCTGGGCGGTTTTTCCGTGTTATAATTTCATCCTCTGGGCGGAATTCCGGGGTTGGAGCCTTTGATTCAGCGAATGCTTCAAGCGCAGCTCTGTCCATTCCGTAGTTGACGTTTGGGATTATTGTTCGGAATTCTTCACGGTTAGAACGGAAATACGGCATCTTATCTTCCTTATATGTTGGTAGTAAAGAGGTTGCATCTACTATTTTCTTTAGACCGCTTCCTCTTTTTTCCATATAGTCCAGTTGCGCAAAGACTTCGGCTATCACCGGATTGCGGCGTTTGGATGAAGTCTCAGCAGGAATTACCGGCTCAAATTTCAGTGTTTCCTTAATGCCGCCTGGAGAGGTGGTTTCGATACGGTCATCGTAAATGTTGATAGCAACTTCAGAGCCGAGTTCAGTATAGTCGCGATGTATGAGATGGTTTACGCATTTTTCTTCTGTTGCGCGCTCTGAGTATTCTGGCAGGTTGAGGCGGTAGTCGGGAAGTTTGAACCATGGTACAGCAGTATTTGCCTTGATGAAGTCCTTGGCCTGACGCAGAAGCATCAGCAGATTGCCGTGGAATTCTGCATCATTGATTGTATCGCCTTTGTCTGTACCATCCCAGCGGGTACAATAGACGCGTGATTGTTTTATTGGGCAGTTGTCGGCAAACAGGAGGCCGGCATTGGTCAAATGGCCATCATCAGTGACAAGTCCGAATGATGTCAGAAGGTTTTCTTCCCATTTTGCTCCACTTCGCTCGTTATACTCGCGTGCTAATATTGTAAATGAATGATCAGTACGAAGTTCGGAAGTTTCTAACGAATCCCAACTGCGATTGCTTCCCTTTAGAACAAGATTGTATAACTGATGAGAGGTGGCTGGAACGCTCTCATCTCCAAGACGTATAAAGGCCAATCTTCTCCGTTTCCAAACAAAGTAATATGGTGTCTGACTTCCGGCAGAAATCTTCACTTCCAGAACCACTTTGCCGTCATTTCCTTCTATTGGATTTAGCGTGAACTCCGGTACTGGGTCCATGTGGTCCTTGATAATCTGGCTGATATCCTTGGCTGTTTTCTTTGGGTCTTCAATTCCCACTACAGTGCCGTCATCCGAAACGCCATAGAAAAGCGAACCACCGTTTCCATTCGCAAAGGCACTTACGCTCTTGACCCAACTCTCCGGCTCTTTTGCCTCGAGTTTTATCTTGAAATCATACGTAGAGCACTCTACAATAAGTTTATTTCCAGCAATCTTCATAACTCCATTTCAATTTGTTCGTAAAGTTACATCTTTTTCCTCTTTCGTCCATCAGTCGAAGTAGTTATATTTGTCTGTGATTTTTTCCACTACAGTCAGGTTCTCTGCTTTGATGTATTTGCGGAGCATGGCAGGGGAGGTGTGGCCTGTAATTTTCATTATGTCATAGATGTCCATACCGGACAGATACATACGGGTTGCGCCTGTTCTTCGGGCGGTATGTGTGTGGACCAACTCATATTTTGGTTTCCAGACTTTCTTCGGTGTGCCGCCGTTGGTCACTTCTATCTCTACAGGTGTGTCAATGCCTGCATCCTTGCAGATTTCTTTAAGGTAGCGGTTGATGACCTGGTCTTCAAGATGCGGCATCTGGAAATCATATTTCTTGAGAATCTCAAGCAACTCTCTCGAGCAAGGAATTGCCACTTTTGCACCGGTTTTCTTCTGTCTTATGTCGATGTAGGTGATGTCTTTCTCCTTGATTTCTGGTTTTGTTTTTCCGGGGTTTAGTGGATCCGGCACATCCTCAATCCACCGCTTGGTATATATGTGAATGGAATCTTTGGACAGATTATTATAATCGGAGACGCGCTGGGCTGTCCAGACTCCGACCATAAATATGTCGCGTGCGATTCCGTGTCCCAAATGGACTCCATCGTACTTCAACGCCATCATCCTGTCGAGTTCTTCGCGCGTCAGATAAACATTATCTACCTCAACGCGGGTTCCTTTGAATTTCTTGTCTTTCCAGAGGTTGTTGTTGTGATATCTTTCAACTTCTGCCGTGTAAAGAATGGCTTTCAGTTCTTTTATGCATTTGCCGACAGAATTGATGCTGTAGCCGTCGAATACCTGTACACCGTCAACTACTTTGGTTTTGTTCTTCAGGAAGGTGGTGTAGTCGTAATAGCATTTCATATCAATGTCGTCGAAGTCATAGACTTTGTGGACGGATTGCTGAAATGCTTTCCACTGGTTCATGGCTGTTACTATGGACTTTATTGTCGATGGCGCGTAGTTGCGGCCTTGTTCGGTCTGCCGGGCCCCGCTTTTCACTTGCTCGATATACATATCGATGTATTTTGCAAGTGTCATCTTGTTCTCTTTTTCTGAAAGGAGCCGTTCTGCTTCTTCTCGTTCAGCCTGATCTTTACGCTCTTCTTTATAGCAGATGTCTTCGATGATTTTCCGGGCTTGTTCTGATGTTAGTTTAGTGCCGGCATCGGTGAGTGAATTGATTGCCGATTCAATTTCCAATTTCAGGCGCTGAATCTTTTGACCCTCTTCGGAACTCATATATGCCGGATATACCTTGCCTTTTGGCGATGCCGTATATTTGGCGATGTCCACTTTGATGGTTCTTCCGTAATTTAGCTGAAGCACAGGTCGCTGAAGACCATTTTTCGTTTGAGCAGGTCAAGAGATGCTCG
>ERZ1026882.532-NODE-532-length-20388-cov-20.252004_pt1 | contig 20388 bp, 20 predicted proteins | sample MGYA00380171_ERZ1026882 | MGnify/ENA primary metagenome ERZ1026882 (study PRJEB33269, sample SAMEA4719807) | human gut metagenome | biome: human-associated habitat; feature: organic feature; material: feces | place: Cameroon | collected 2013-10 ...
TGCAGGAGGTAATGCAGTATATGAAGATTATGTTTGCATCTTTAGGTTGTGATAAGAACCTTGTAGATACAGAGAATATGCTTGGAATCCTTAATGATAAGGGTTTTGAGTTTACAGATGATGAAACACAGGCAGATGTTATTGTTGTTAATACATGCTGTTTTATTGGTGATGCCAAGCAGGAGAGTATCAATACGATACTTGAGATGGCACAGCATAAGGAAGACGCTGTGTGTAAGGCACTTATTGTTACAGGCTGTCTTGCTCACAGATATAAGGATGAGATTATTAAGGAAATTCCAGAAGTTGACGCATTTTTAGGAACAACCTCTTATGATAAGATTGCTGAGGTTGTTACTTCAGTGCTTGAAGGTAAGGGATTTAATATTGTTGATGATGCTAACAGACTTCCTATTGTTAAAGAGAAGAGAATTATTACTACACCGGGATATTTTGAGTATCTTAAGATAGCAGAGGGCTGCGATAAGCATTGTACGTACTGCATAATTCCTAAGGTTCGTGGTAATTTCAGGAGTTTTCCTGTTGAATATCTTGTGGAGCAGGCAAAGCACCTTGTACACAATGGAGCAAAAGAGCTTATACTTGTAGCACAGGAGACAACTCTTTATGGAACAGACCTTTACGGAAAGAAATCACTTCCAATGCTTATACATGAGCTTGCCAAGATTGAAGACCTCAAATGGATAAGAATTCAGTACTGTTATCCGGAAGAGATTAATGATGAGCTTATTGAGGCTATTAAGAATGAGCCTAAAGTCTGTCATTATCTCGATATGCCAATCCAGCATGCAAGTGATAATGTATTAAAGCGCATGGGAAGAAAGACTGATAAGCAGGAGCTTCTTGATATTGTTGCAAAGCTTAGAAAAGAGATTCCAGACATTGCATTAAGAACGACTCTTATTGCTGGCTTCCCGGGAGAGACACAGGCTGACCATGAAGAGGTTATGGAATTTATTGATGAAGTTGAGTTTGACAGACTTGGTGTATTTACTTATTCAAGGGAAGAGGATACCCCGGCTGCAACAATGCCAGACCAGATTGACCAGGATACAATGGATACATGGAGAGATGAGCTTATGGCTCTGCAGCAGGAAATATCTATTGACAAGTCAGCACAGATGGTTGGAAAGACTATTGATGTTATGGTTGAAGGCTATATTGCAGAAGACAATACTTATGTCGGACGTTCATACAAGGATGCGCCTAATGTTGATGGAATGGTGTTCTTTGAATGCGACAGGGAACTTATGTCAGGAGATTTCGTATCTGTAAAGATTACCGGTTCAACTGAATATGATTTAATGGGAATAATGGAGGAAAATGTTTAAATGAATTTACCTAACAAACTTACAATTGCAAGAGTTATTATGATACCTTTGTTTCTGATATGTCTGTATCTTAACATTGGTTGTGGCAAATATATTGCAGTAGGAATATTTATTCTTGCAAGCTTAACAGACCTTTTAGATGGTAAGATTGCAAGAAAGTATAATCTTGTCACTAACTTTGGAAAGTTTATGGATCCACTTGCAGACAAGCTTTTAGTATGCTCTGCACTTATTGCACTTGTTGACCTTGACAGAATTGCAGCATGGATTGTTATTATTATAATTGCAAGAGAATTTATTATTAGCGGATTCAGACTCGTTGCATCAGATAATGGCGTTGTTATTGCTGCAAGCTACTGGGGCAAGTTCAAGACAGCATTTCAGATGATTACAATTATTATGCTTGTTCTTAATCTTAATGTACCATTTATGAATATTATTAATACTGTTCTCATATATATATCATTAGGATTGACAGTGATTTCTCTTATTGATTATATTGCAAAGAATTATAAAGTTTTTCTGGAAGGTTCGGGTAAATAATAATGGTTGATTATCTCAGCTGTCTTGATAAGGCTCTTGTTGAGACATTAAAGAATAAAGAATTAACTATAACTACGGCTGAATCATGCACCGGCGGCATGGTTGCTTCATCTATAGTTAATATAAGCGGTGCTTCAGACATTTTTAAAGAAGGATATATTACATACAGTAACGAGGCAAAGGAGCGTATTCTTGGAGTTAAACATGAAACTCTTGAAGAATATAAGGCTGTGAGTGCTGAAACTGCTGCCCAGATGGCAGAGGGCGCATTAAGAATATCCAAAGCAGATGTCAGTGTTTCTGTAACAGGTGTTGCAGGACCTTCTAAAGAGGATGATAAGCCTGTTGGACTTGTGTATATTGGATGCTGCTATAAGGGTGAGACACATGTTAAAGAATGTGATTTGTCAGGCGACAGGCACACGATAAGGTGTCAGTCTACGAAGGAAGCACTTAAGTTTGTTCTTGATATAATTAAGACTAACCAGCAGAATTAAATATATATTAAGTAATGCTTTTCTGTCATATGTGATGGAAAAGCATTTTTATATTTAATATATTATATTTCAATATAATAATATAGATTAAGATAAATGAATATTTACAATACATATATAATATGGTATATTTTTATTATTCCAGTATATAACAATACGAATAAATGTTCGAAAAAGTTCTTGACAATGTTGGCATAATGAGATACTATTTAGAAAACGAACACATGTTCAAAAGGAGAGTTTAAAGTATGGTTAATGAAGATAAGATGAAAGCCCTTGATGCGGCGATTTCTAATATTGAGAAGCAGTTTGGTAAAGGCTCTGTAATGAAGTTAGGAGAATCAACAGCTAATCTTAATGTTGAATGTATTCCTACAGGTTCTTTAAGTCTTGATATTGCCTTAGGAATCGGTGGTGTCCCTAAGGGAAGAGTTGTTGAGATATATGGACCTGAATCAAGTGGTAAGACAACAGTTGCACTTCATATGGTTGCTGAAGTACAGAAGAGAGGCGGTATTGCAGGTTTTATAGATGCAGAGCATGCTCTTGATCCTGTATATGCTAAGAATATCGGTGTTGATATTGACAACTTATATATTTCACAGCCTGACAGTGGTGAGCAGGCACTTGAAATTACAGAGACTATGGTAAGATCCGGTGCTGTTGATATTGTAATTGTCGATTCAGTTGCAGCACTTGTTCCTAAGGCAGAGATTGATGGTGATATGGGGGATTCACATGTAGGTCTTCAGGCAAGACTTATGTCACAGGCTTTAAGAAAGCTTACTCCGGTTGTAAGTAAGAATAACTGTGTTGTTATATTTATCAACCAGCTCCGTGAAAAGGTTGGTGTTATGTTTGGTAATCCTGAGACTACTACAGGTGGCCGTGCACTTAAGTTTTATTCTTCTGTAAGACTTGATGTAAGAAAGATTGAGACACTTAAGCAGAATGGTGAGGTTATCGGTAACAGAACAAGAGTTAAGATTGTCAAGAATAAGGTTGCACCTCCATTCAAGGAAGCTGAGTTCGATATTCTTTTCGGGAAAGGTATATCTACAGAAGGTGATCTTGTAGATCTTGCTTCTAATGCAGGTATTATCCAGAAGAGTGGTGCATGGTTCTCTTATGAGGGTAACAAGATTGGACAGGGCAGAGAGAATGCCAAGCAGTTCCTTATTGATAATCCACAGATAAGAGAAGAGGTTGACAGAAGAGTAAGAGAGCATTATGGTATTGTAGATGGTGCTAAGGAAGCAGGAACAGCTGATGATGCCAAGCAGACTAAGGCTAAGAAGAAAGCAGATACAGAAGAGTAATATTAAGGTGGGTTATGGAAGATAATATTGAACTTATTGTCACCTCCATTAAAGAACTTACTAAGAAACGCAGGCTTGTATATATTAATTATGAGCCTGCGTTTGCTGTATATACAGTGGAATTAAGAAAGTTCGGAATTAAGGAGAATGGGGCTGTCAGTAAAGAAGCGTTTGATACACTTGTAGATGAAGTACTGGCAAAGCGAGCAACTGTAAGGGCTATGGCACTGCTTAAGAATAAGGATTATACAAGAAAAGGTCTGGAGGACAAGCTTAAAGAAGGGTATTATCCTGACCGGTGTATAGAACATGCATTAGAGTATGTTTCACGATTTGGATATATTAATGATGAGCGTTTTGCAGAGAATTATGTTAATTTTAAGGCAGGTAATAAGCCAAGAAGACAGATTGAACTTAAGTTAAAGCAAAAAGGCGTTGATGCAGATATTATCAGCAGGGTTTGTGATGAATTCTATGAAGATAATAGTGATATAGAATTAGAACAGGCAAAGGCATTCGTTGAAAAGAAACATATAGACATAGAGAACGCTGATTATAAAGAACTTCAGAAGGTCAAAGCTGCATTATATCGCAAAGGATTCAGTATGGATATTATTAATAAAACATTGGATTCTAAGGGGCTTTTCCTTGACATAATCGACAATTGAGTATAATATTAGATTGTTGTATTTTTTGTACAATGAAAACTAAATAAGGAGGTGCTCCTGCGTTGATTCCAATAGTAATCGCAATTATTGCTACTTTAGTGATAGTCGCTCCTATTACTTGGTTTATATCGTCTAATGCAATCAACAAGCGTAACGATGCAACAATCGGTAATGCTAATGAGAAGGCAAGAGAGATAATTGATGAAGCTCTTAAGACAGCTGAAACCAAGAAAAAGGAAGCTCTTTTGGAAGTCAAGGAAGAGTCTTTAAAGACTAAGAACGAACTTGAGAAGGAAACTAAGGAAAGACGAGCTGAGATAAGCAAGTATGAAAAGAGAGTTCTTTCAAAAGAAGAGACACTTGACAGAAAGATTGAGGCTGTAGAGAAACGCGACTCTAACATTACCAGGAAAGAAGAAGAACTTGGTAAACAGAAGCAAAAGGTTGAAGAACTTGAGAAGAAAAGACAGCAGGAACTTGAACGAATCTCAGGATTGACCTCCGAACAGGCAAAAGAATATCTATTAAAGACTGTTGAAGACGAAGTTAAACATGATACTGCTGTAATGATTAAGACATTAGAAAGCAGAGCAAAAGAGGAAGCAGACAAGAAGGCTAAGGAAATTGTTGTTAATGCAATTCAGAGATGCGCCGCAGACCATGTGGCTGAGACAACAATATCAGTAGTTCAGCTTCCTAATGACGAAATGAAAGGCCGTATTATTGGTAGAGAGGGTAGAAATATCAGAACTCTTGAAACACTTACAGGTGTTGAACTTATCATTGATGATACACCTGAGGCTGTAGTTTTGTCGGGCTTTGATCCAGTAAGAAGAGAGGTTGCAAGAATCGCTCTTGAGAAGCTCATACTTGATGGAAGAATTCATCCAGCAAGAATTGAGGAGATGGTTGAGAAAGCCCAGAAAGAAGTCGAGACATTAATTAAAGAAGAAGGTGAAGCTGCAACCCTTGAGGTTGGTGTACATGGTATCCATCCTGAGCTTGTAAGACTCTTAGGTAAGTTAAGATTCAGAACAAGTTATGGACAGAATGTTTTAAAGCATTCTATTGAAGTAGCACAGCTTACAGGTCTCTTAGCTGGAGAGTTAGGACTTGATGTTAAGATGGCTAAGCGTGCTGGTTTATTACATGATATTGGTAAAGCTGTTGACCACGAGATGGAAGGCTCACATATTCAGTTAGGTGTTGATCTTTGTAGAAGATATAAAGAATCAGCTCTTGTTATTAATGCAGTAGAAGCACATCATGGAGACGTTGAGCCAGAAAGCTTAATTGCTTGTCTTGTACAGGCTGCTGATACAATTTCAGCTGCAAGACCTGGTGCAAGAAGAGAAACGTTAGAAACTTATACAAACAGACTGAAACAATTAGAAGATATTACCAACTCATTCAAGGGAGTTGAGAAATCCTTTGCCATTCAAGCAGGTAGAGAGGTTCGTGTTATGGTAGTTCCTGAAGTCGTTAGTGATTCAGATATGGTAATCATGGCTCGTGACATTTCTAAGCAGATTGAGGATCAGATGGAATATCCTGGTCAGATCAAGGTTAGTATTGTCAGAGAATCAAGAGCTGTAGATTACGCAAAGTAAACTAACATAAACCAAGGCTGTTACATAATGTTAATTCGTTATGTGACAGCCTTTTTTGATTTTAATACACTTAATATAATTAAGCATTTTAAAGAGATGTTTTAAAATATTAAGTTATTTTTTAAAATATTTGCAATTATGAATTATACATTGTAGAATAGAGCATATTGATTATATGCTGATTAGGAGGAAGATTATGCAGTACAATGATATGAGTAAAGAAGAGCTTTTAGCTTTAAAGGAAAGCTTGAACAAAGAGTATGCAGAAGCTAAAGCAAAGGGACTTTCACTTGATATGTCAAGAGGTAAGCCAGCAGCTAAGCAGCTTGATATTTCATTAGGACTTCTTGATACAATCAATAGTTCATCAGATCTTAAATCAGAAGATGGAACAGATTGCAGAAATTATGGTGTTTTAGATGGTATTCCAGAAGCTAAGAAGCTTATGGCAGATATGATGGGTACAACACCAGATCATGTTATTGTGTATGGAAACGCAAGTCTTAATATCATGTATGACCAGATTTCAAGAGCATACACACATGGTATTCTTGGTAATACTCCATGGTGCAAGCTTGATAAGGTCAAATTCTTATGTCCGGTTCCTGGATATGACAGACATTTTGCAATTACAGAAAGATTTGGGATTGAGATGATTAACATTCCAATGTCAGAGTCTGGTCCGGATATGGGTATGGTAGAAGAGTATGTAAGCAAGGATGCTTCTGTAAAGGGTATCTGGTGCGTTCCAAAGTATTCTAATCCTCAGGGATATACATATTCTGAAGAAACAGTTAAGAGAATGGCTGCACTTAAGCCTGCTGCTGAAGATTTCAGAATTTTCTGGGATAACGCTTATGTTATTCATGATTTATATGATGATAAGAAGGATGAGATAGCCGATATCATCAGTGAGTGCGAAAAGGCTGGAAACCCTGATATGGTATTTGAGTTTGCTTCAACTTCTAAAGTAAGCTTTCCTGGTTCAGGAATAGCAGCACTTGCTACATCTGCTAATAATATTGCAGATATTAAGAAACAGCTTACAATCCAGACAATTGGACATGATAAGCTTAATCAGTTAAGACATGTAAGATTCTTTAAGGATATCAATGGTCTTAAAGAACATATGAGAAAGCATGCTGAATTTATCAGACCTAAGTTTGAAGCTGTTGAAGAAGTATTTGAAAAAGAACTTTCAGGACTTGGAATTGGTTCATGGACAGAGCCTAATGGCGGATATTTCATCTCATTTGAGGCTATGGACGGATGCGCTAAAGCAATAGCTGCAAAGTGTAAGGAAGCAGGTGTTAAGCTTACAGGTGCTGGAGCAACATTCCCTTATGGAAAAGATCCTAAGGATTCTAATATAAGAATTGCTCCATCATTCCCAACTCCAGAGGAATTAAAGCAGGCTGCTGATCTTTTTGTTCTCTGTGTTAAGCTTGTAAGTGTAGAAAAGTTACTTGAAAACAAATAATTAAATGAATATAATTAATATAAGCTTGCTTTTTATAAGCAAGCTTATTTAATAACCGGGTATATAATAAGCAGATGTTATATATCATGATATAGTTGGGAGGATATACATATGGCTAAGATTGGTTTTATTGGAATGGGTAACATGGGATATGCAATGCTTAAAGGTGCTTTGGCAGCATTTTCACCATCAGATATTATATTTTCATCACCAGACAGGGAAAAATGCGAAAGAATATCATCTGAGACAGGTGTAAGATTCGCAGAAAGTAATGCAGAGTGTGGCAATAATGCCAAGTATATTGTGCTTGCAGTAAAACCACAGATGTATCCAACAGTACTTAAGAATATTGTAAATGTGGTAACAGAAGAAAGTGTTATTATATCAATAGCACCGGGAATTACCATTGCGTCTATAAAGAATGCTCTTGGAAGCAATATAAGAGTTGTAAGAGCAATGCCTAATACACCTGCACTTATCGGTGAGGGAATGACAGGAGTATCATATAATATGACAGATTTTTCATTTGACGAAAGAGATGTTATTGATAAATTCTTTAATTCATTTGGAAAGGTTGTTTATGTTGATGAAAAGCTTATGGATGGAATAGTGTGTGCAAGTGGCAGCTCACCTGCATATGTATATATGTTCATTGAGGCAATGGCGGATAGTGTTGTAAAGTATGGAATAAAGAGAGATGATGCATATAAGTTGGTTGCCCAGACTGTCCTTGGTTCGGCAAAGATGGTACTTGAGTCAGGAGAACACCCGGCAGTACTTAAAGATAAAGTGTGTTCGCCTGGTGGAACAACAATTCAGGCTGTTTCTGCACTTGAAGAGAATGGCTTCAGAAATGCACTTATCAAAGCAACTGACGCCTGCTATGACAAATGTACAAGCATTAAGTAACATTTTTATACAGAAAGGCTGAATATGAAAGAGCATATTAAGAGAGTAGACAGAATTCTTAAATACAAGGGTTCAATACTTGATATATATACAGATGTTATAGAGACTCCCGATGGACATAGGGCAGAATGGGATTATATTGACCACAGGGGAGCGGCGGCAGTTGTTCCGGTGCTAGATGACGGAAGACTGCTTATGGTAAGACAGTATAGAGACGCACTTGACAGAGAGACGATTGAGATTCCGGCAGGAGGTCTTAATGGCTGGGATGAGCCGACAATTAATGCAGCAGCAAGGGAACTTGAAGAAGAGACCGGATACAGGTCAGACAATCTTACCAAGCTTGTATCAGTTGTGACTGCGGTTGCATTCTGCAATGAAGTGATAGATGTATATCTTGCAACAGATCTTGAAAAAACAAGTCAGCATCTTGATGAAGATGAATTCATAGATGTAGAAAAATACACTCTGGATGAACTTAAAGACATGATATTTGCAGGAACGATACAGGATTCTAAGACAATCTCGGCAGTTCTTGCTTATGATGCCTTACTTAACCGTAAAAAGAATAATTAAGACAAAGTCTTCATATATTGATTCAAAGTACATTTTGATGGATATATATGAAGGCTTTTTTATTGTGGGTAATTAAAAATGTAAGATTTGCCGCATTAATTATTGCGGGAATTATACTTGGTACATGCTTTATAAAAATGTGGCGCTATGGTGATGTATTTTCAACTGAATATCTGATTACATACATTAATTCTAATGTTGCATATGCAAATGTATGGCAGGAGGTGCTATCTTACAGATTAAGGAGGTTCATAACATTGGCAGTATTCATGATTACCCCATTCAGGAAACTGTATGTATACTGGCTGTGTTTATACAATGGATTCTGCCTTGGAATATGTATGACAAAGGCTGTTATGTATCACGGTGCAGGGGGAGTAGTTATGGTTCTGGTGTGGCTGTTTCCTCATTATCTGTTATATATAATGACCGTCCTGCTTATGTGTCATTATTTTCTAAACAGAATTGACACTTTAAGAAGAACGGTCATTATAGTGAGTATGTCATTGTTACTTACATTAATCGGAACATTTGCAGAAAGCTACATTAATCCCGACATAATGAAAATGTTTTTAAACAAGGTCTGCAATATCGTATAAAAGCTTTTCAGACTCAGCCCATCCGAGGCATGCGTCTGTGATTGATTTTCCATAAACACCGTCGCCAACCTTCTGGTTACCTGGCTCAATATAACTTTCAATCATAACACCCTTAACAAGCTTCTTAACATCAGCAGAGTGATGGCAGCTGTGAAGAACTTCCTTGACGATACGAATCTGCTCAAGATACTGCTTACCTGAATTGCTGTGGTTAGCATCTACAATAACAGCAGGATTTTCAAGATCTCTTGCAGCGTACATGTTATAAAGTCTTATTAAATCCTCATAGTGATAGTTAGGAATAGTCTGACCGTGTTTATTTACAGCACCTCTTAATATTGTGTGTGTAAGAGGGTTTCCAGGTGTGTTAACTTCCCAGTTTCTGTATATAAATGTCTGCTTAGACTGGGCAGCAACTACAGAATTTAACATAACTGAAAAATCTCCACTTGTAGGATTCTTCATTCCGGCTGGAACATCAATTCCTGAACATACAAGTCTGTGCTGCTGGTTCTCAACTGATCTTGCACCAACGGCAACATATGAAAGGACATCTGAAAGATACCAGTAGTTTTCAGGGTAAAGCATCTCATCAGCAGGACTAAGATGTGTCTCTTTCATTACATCAATATGCATTTTTCTGATTGCAACAAGACCGGCAAGAAGGTCAGGCTTCTTTTCAGGGTCTGGCTGGTGAAGCATTCCCTTGTAACCTACGCCTGTAGTTCTTGGCTTGTTAGTATAAACTCTTGGAATAATTATAACTTTGTCTTTAATCTTTTCCTGAACCTTAACAAGTCTTGATGTGTAATCAAGGACAGCAGTTTCGTTATCTGCTGAGCAAGGTCCAATAATAACAAGAAGTTTGTCTGATTTGCCAGTGATAACATCAGCAATTTCAGCATCTCTTTCAGCTTTTAATGCTTTTATTTCTTCCGGTACAGGGTACTGTTCTTTGATTTCAGTAGGTGTAGGAAGCTTTGTAACGAACTCGAAACTCATATAATTTTCTCCTTAAAAAATGTATATTCAATTAATTACATTTGCATAAAAAACACAATGTCTATGTGATTATAACATTTGTTTTCAAAAATGCAAAATAATAATACAGAAAGTACTCTTTGTGGTACAATATACTAAAGATTGTCGGGAGGCGTGGCTATGAATATTAATAGAATTATATGGATAGTGTTGGATAGTGTTGGAATTGGTGAGGCCAGGGATGCAGCTAAGTTTGGAGATGAAGGTGCAGATACATTGGGACATACTGCAGGGGCTAATGGAGGCCTTGATATTCCTAATATGGTAAAACTGGGGATTGGTAATATTGACGGTGCACATAACCTTGAAAAATGTGATAATCCCATCGGGTGTTTTGGAAAACTTGCAGAAGTATCTGCAGGAAAAGACACGACAATTGGACACTGGGAGATGGCAGGAATATATTCTCCTGATCCGTTTCCTGTGTATCCTGATGGATTCCCGGACAGTATTATTGATGAATTCGTTAAAAAGACAGGAATTCCAGGAATACTTTGCAATAAGCCGGCTTCAGGAACACAGATAATTGCTGAACTTGGTGATGAACATGTTGCGACAGGAAAACCAATTGTATATACATCAGGAGACTCAGTTTTCCAGATTGCATGTCATGAAGATGTTGTGTCGGTTGAAAGGCTTTATGAAATGTGTGAGACGGCAAGACATATCCTTACAGGAAAGAATGCTGTGGCGAGAGTTATTGCACGACCTTTTGTCGGCGAGAATGGCAATTATAAGAGAACACCTAACAGAAGGGATTTCTCACTAAAGCCAAGTGAAGATAATATATTGTGCAGAGTCCGTGATAAAGGGCTTGATGTAATCGGAGTCGGTAAGATTCATGATATATTTGCCGGAGTTGGACTTACAGAATCTAAACATACTAATGATAATCAGGACGGAATGGATGTAACACTTGATTACATGAAGCAGGATAATAAAGGAATTATATATACTAATCTGGTTGAGTTTGATTCGACATGGGGACATAGAAGAGATTATAAAGGGTATGCAAGAGGTCTTGAAGAATTTGATGAAAGGCTTTCACAGGTGCTAGATACTATGAAAGACACAGATATGCTTGTTATCACAGCTGACCACGGCTGTGACCCGACCTATAAGGGAACTGACCATACAAGGGAGTATGTTCCACTGCTTGTATATGGCAAATGTTTAAAACATGGCGTTAATCTTGGAACAGGTGACACTTATGCTGATATAGCACAGACACTGGCCGAGATTTTCGGCACAGAACCGGTTAAGATAGGAAAGAGTTTTCTTAATAAGATTATGTAGGAGGTCTGCATTATGAGAATGGTTGATATTATAGAGAAGAAAAGAGATGGTGTAAAGCTTACTAAAGAAGAGATTGATTTCTTTGTTAATGGCTATGTCAGGGGGGATATACCTGATTATCAGGCTTCTGCACTTCTTATGGCAATATATTTCAGACATATGGATTATGATGAGACTCTTAACCTGACGCTTGCAATGGAAAATAGTGGAGATAAGCTGGATTTGTCGGCTATTAATGGAATTAAAGTAGACAAGCACAGTACAGGTGGTGTTGGAGATAAGACTTCACTTGTTCTTGCACCTATGGTTGCAGCACTTGGCGGCAAAGTTGCAAAGATGAGTGGAAGAGGACTTGGACATACAGGAGGCACAATTGATAAACTGGAAAGTATTCCGGGATTTAACACTTCTCTGTCTGAGGAAGCATTTGTTAAGCAGGTTAATGATATAGGAATTGCAATAACAGGGCAGACAGGTAATCTTGCACCTGCAGATAAGAAGATATATGCACTAAGGGATGTTACAGCAACGGTCGAGAATATTTCGCTTATTGCAAGCAGTATTATGAGCAAGAAGCTGGCTTCTGGTGCTGATGCGATTGTTCTTGATGTCAAGACCGGAAGCGGCGCATTTATGAAAAATGAGGCTGATGCCGTAAGTCTTGCTAAGGAGATGGTTCGTATTGGAAAAGGCGCTGGAAGAAATGTAACAGCACTTATTACTGATATGGACCAGCCGTTAGGATATGCAGTCGGCAATGCACTTGAAGTTATCGAGGCTATCAATACTTTAAAAGGTGAAGGACCAGAGGATTTAACTAATCTTGTCCTTAATCTTGGAACATATATGGTGCTTGCTGCAAGGGATGATCTTGATAAGGAAACTGTGAGAAAAGAACTTGAGAGGGTAATCAGTGACGGAAGCGCATTGGACAAGATGGCTGAATTCGTTAAGGCTCAGGGTGGCGACCCTGACGCAGTATATAACACAGATAAGTTAAAGGTTTCTGATACAATAACAGAGGTGTGTGCAGATAGCGATGGATATATCCAGTCAATCCAGTCTGAGCTTATAGGAAAAGCCTCAATGATTCTTGGGGGCGGAAGGGCAGCCAAGGATGATGTGATTGATTTATCAGTTGGAGTTGTGCTTTCTAAGAAAATAGGCGACAAAGTCAACAAAGGTGATGTGATAGCAAGAATTTACTGTGATAATGCAGACAGGACTAAAGAAGCAGAAACAATGGTTAAGGATGCGTATACATTTTCACAGAAATATGTCGAAAAAAATGTACTTATTAAGGGAATAGTTGGTTAATAGTTGTAAATAATTGGATTTTGTGATATTATAGACACCAAACGGGGCTTTGCCCTAGGTTTGTGAATTGAAAAGGAGAGTTACGATGGAAGTAAGACAGGGTGCTAACGCAAGAGATGTAAAAGGTTATGATACAGAAAGACTGAGAAATGATTTTCTTATCCAGAATCTTTTCCCAGCTGATGATTTCAAGCTTGTTTACAGCCAGATTGATCGTATTATCGTAGGCGGATGTATGCCAGTTAATAAGGAACTTACACTTGAGGCAGGTTCTGAGCTTAAGGCAGCATATTTCCTTGAGAGACGTGAGATGGGTATCTTTAATGTAGGTGGCAACGGTTCAGTTATCGTTGATGGTACTGAATATAAGTTTAAATATAGAGATGGTCTTTATATTGGTATGGGTTCTAAGGAGATTAAGTTCAAGAGCGAGGATTCTTCTAAGCCAGCTAAGTTCTACTTTAACTCAACACCAGCACATAAGACATATCCTACTGTATTCATTGATCCAGAAAAGGATATCAAGGATGAGTTCAAGCTTCAGCTTGGTTCAGTTGAAGGATGCAATAAGCGTCTTAACAGAAAGTATATTTTACCAGGTCAGGTTGAGACATGCCAGTTAGAGATGGGTATCACAACTCTTGAGCCAGGAAGCGTATGGAATACAATGCCATGTCACACACATGACAGAAGAATGGAAGTTTACTTCTACTTCGAGATTCCAGAAGAAGATATCGTTGTTCACTATATGGGTGAGCCAACAGAGACTCGTCATATCATCATGAGAAGCGAAGAAGCAGTTATTTCACCAAGCTGGTCAATTCATTCAGCATCAGCTACACATGCATATGCATTTATCTGGGGAATGGCTGGAGAAAACCAGGATTTCGATGATATGGACTGGGTAGACATGAAGGATTTAAAGTAATCCGTCAGTACATATTTTACTAAGGAATGTAACCTGTAGAGGGTTTCATTTATAAATTATTATTAGGAAAAGGAGAATTAAAATGTCAGTTAATTTTTCACTTGAAGGTAAGATTGCATTTGTAACTGGTGCATCATATGGTATCGGCTTCGCTATCGCTAGTGGCATGGCTAAGGCTGGTGCAAAAATCGTTTTCAACGATATTAAGCAGGAATTAGTAGATAAGGGATTAGCAGCTTATAAGGAAGCTGGTATCGACGCTCACGGATATGTTTGCGACGTTACTAACGAAGAAGCTGTTAACGCTACTGTAGAGAAGATCACAAAGGAAGTTGGACCAATCGATATCCTCGTAAACAACGCTGGTATCATTAAGAGAATTCCTATGTGCGAGATGACAGCTGCTGAGTTCAGACAGGTTATCGACGTAGATCTTAACGCACCATTCATCGTATCAAAGGCAGTAATTCCTTCAATGATCGAAAGAGGACATGGTAAGATCATCAACATCTGCTCAATGATGTCAGAATTAGGCCGTGAGACAGTATCAGCTTACGCTGCTGCTAAGGGTGGTCTTAAGATGCTTACAAGAAATATTTGTTCTGAGTATGGTAAGTACAATATCCAGTGTAATGGTATTGGACCTGGTTACATCGAGACACCTCAGACAGCTCCATTAAGAGAGAGACAGCCAGATGGATCAAGACATCCATTCGACTCATTCATTGTTGCAAAGACACCAGCAGAGAGATGGTTAAAGCCAGAAGAATTAGCTGGTCCAGCTGTATTCCTTGCTTCAGAAGCATCAGATGCAGTTAACGGACACATCCTCTATGTAGATGGTGGTATCCTTGCATACATCGGCAAGCAGCCACAGTAATCGCGAACATAGATTAGCGGTGCAGATAACAATAAAGGGCTTGAGACAAGTTTACTTGTGCTCAAGTCCTTTTTGTTATCTATAGCGCATGGAATGCGCGTACAACTTGGTTGAAAACCAAGTTGTACATACACCGCGAACTACAAGCGCAGTGCGCGAATGAATAAAGAACACAGGAATCAAGCTTGCTTGAATTCCTGTGTTTTTTTATGAATGAGCATAGAGCGCGACAGCGCGTGTGGACTGACCGCAGGTCAGGACACTACACTGCGCGAAAGTAGTGGGACGCACCTCCACCGTCTACCAATTCCCAGCTGCAAGAGCGAAGCGAGTTGCAGCGTCCGTTCCGGCACAGATGAATTCTATTGTATATGTGAAGTTATAATCAGCCTGACAGGTTGTCAAAATCCTTCCTTTTAACATGATACCTATAGGTAGTCGTATAAAATGCAATCTTATAGGTAGAAAACACAAGTGTCTATATTTATAACTATATAATATACCTATAAAACTATTTTTAAATTGTATCTTATAGGTATATGCCCATCTAATCTGATATTAATCACCAAAAATCGCCCTAAATCCATCAAAAAATACCTATAAAGTATATTAAAAAATATAATTTATAGGAAAAGACTTTATCTTTATATGTGTAGAACATGCTTAAATTATTTATAAACAACATATTTAGTAATCAGCCTGATAAACAACGTGAAACCCTTATAAAACAATACTTGTAATTATGCTAATCAATGATAAAATCAAGTAAAAGGGGGATATGAACATGTCAATATTTAAGAAGAACACAACTAAGAAAAGGATAGAAACATCACTCAATGAAATCCAGATAAATCTTGAGAATAATTACAAGGATTTAGCAATTAAGGCTTTCAAAGACTCATCAGAGCTTGTTGAAAAGTATCATAACGAGTCTTTGATTGATGAGAAAGCTTATGGTAAATATAAAGGTCAGCTTGATGTATTTGCGAAGAGAATGGAAGGGTACAGTCACAGACTTAATGTGAAATATTAAAAAGTATTGAAAAAAATAATAATATATTGTCAAGATATAGATATGTATGTTATATTAAATATGTAGATACTACTATAACCTGACTTGTGAATGGAGGGGGACTATGAAAAAAGTATTTTTAATTGGGGTTACATTGATGTGTTTTGCTGCTATGGCAGGTTGTAAGACAAAACCGCCAAAGGTTGCACATCCATATGTGCAGGAGTATGTGGCTGGCAGAGAGCATGGTAATGTAAAAGTACAGGAATTTCTTGATCACGGCGAAGAATTTGCAATTGGGGCAGATGAAAGTGGCAAAGCGGTATTTAAAGATCCGCAGAAAGCATTTGAAGCGTTAGTAAGGGATTATTCAGATGGTATTAATCTGATTAGGGATGAGTACAAACTCGGACCAATTTCTCCAAGAAATTTTTATGATTACATGACATATGGCTATCAGGTTAATACAGGCTCTGAAGAAAGTAAGGAGCAGGCGGCTTTTGTGACTCAGGTTTTAGATATATATGAGAATAGTTATGATTTTGATAAATAAAAAAGCAATTCAATGCATGATATTTTGCAACAAAACAATGTTTTAAACATATTATAACTTGACAGTGAAAGTATTTGTATATATACTTTAAGTACAGTAAGTTAATACTGTGAATGTTTGTTGCTACTCGATATGCAACTAAAATAAAATCGAGTTCAAATGTTTATCGCTACTCGATAAGCGGTTTATAAAAGGTCGAGTTCAAATGTTATGAGACTTCATTCGAGAGAGTGGAGTCTTTTTTTATTAGGAGAAGGTATATGGAAGCAGGACATTTTTATTACATAGAGGACCAATATTTTATTGATTTCCCAGATGTATATTTAATGCATAACAAGGAAAATGTTAAGGGTGAATTACATGATAGACCATGTTTTTATACTTTTAAGGATAGTAAGAGTGGCTTATACTGGATGATACCTTTTTCATCTCAGGTTTCAAAATTTAAAGGTATATATAACAAAAAGATACAAAAGTTTAAAAAATGCGATACCATTGTATTTGGAGAAGTTTTAGGTCACGAGAAAGCTTTTTTGATTCAAAATATGTGCCCTGTAACTGAAAAATATATAAAAAATGAATATATTGACTCCAAAGCTAATATTCCTGTGCGAGTTGATGGAGTGTTGGAAAAGAAACTTAAAGAAAAATCAGCAAGAGTATTGGCTCTTGAGAGAAAAGGAATTAAACTTATTTTTCCAGATGTTTTAAACATAGAAGAAAAGTTAATAGAACAAAATAATAACCGCACCGCGTTTCACGGTGCGGTTATTATTTAATCCACAACCCTTACAGTACTAATTACAGGCTGTTTACTCTTATCAGTAATTACGCCATTCTGGTTAGTGTCTGTGCAGTCTTTACATATCTTATCAACAATGTCCATGCCACTTGTGACAGTTCCGAAAGCTGCGTATTGTCCGTCAAGACTTGGAGTGTCCTTTTGCATAATGAAAAACTGAGAACTTGCAGAATTATTTGCAGAAGAGCGTGCCATGGAAATAGTGCCTCTTACATGGCTTATATTATTTGTGATCCCATTCTTGCTGAATTCACCTTTGATGGTTTCAGAAGAACCACCAGTTCCGTCACCTTTAGGGTCACCGCCCTGAATCATAAAACCGTCAATTACACGATGGAAAGTAAGACCGTTATAAAATCCGGAATTAGCAAGATTAATAAAATTAGTAACAGTAATTGGGGCAGTATCTGCATCTAGTTCTACCTCAATCGTTCCGTAATTGTTTACTTCAATGGCAACATGGTGCTTGCCGGATAACTGAGTGTTTCCATCAGAAGCTGATGAATTATCAGAATTCTGTCTGCCACAGGCAGTCAGGCTGAATAAAAGGCATAACAAAATTATGCTTAATAAATGTTTTTTCTTCATTTTAAAATATTCCTTTCTAGAATTAGTGAATCAAGTATAACATTATCAGGCGGTATGTTAAACATCTAATGTGTATATAAACAATTAAAATGTATATAAATTTGACTATCAAAATTTCTATACATGTGATACAATTATCAAAGATTTCACAATATATGAGGGGAGATTAATTTAATGAAACTTGAAGTAAAAAATCTTACCAAGTCATTTGGTGAGAAAGAAGTCCTTCACGGTATTTCATTTGATGTGGAAGGCGGCAAGGCACTAGGTCTTCTCGGACGTAATGGTGCAGGAAAGACTACAACTATAAGAATTATTATGGATGTATTTCATGCCAATTCAGGAGAAATATTTCTTGATGGTAAAAAGTTTAATCCAAAGGAGCATCTGATAGGATATCTGCCAGAAGAGAGAGGATTATATCCTAAGAAAAAAGTATCGGAACAGCTTGTGTATCTTGGCAGGTTAAGAGGCTTATCTAAGGCTGAAGCTAAGAAGAATACTGATAAATGGCTTAAAAGACTTCAGGTATCACAGTATACAGATGTGAAGTTAGAGACACTCAGTAAAGGTAACCAGCAGAAGGTCCAGCTTGCATCAACACTTGTCTGTGAGCCTGAGATTGTTATATTAGATGAGCCATTCAGCGGACTTGACCCGGTTAATTCCAAGATATTACAGGATGTTGTAACAGAATTGATAGAAGAAGGAAGAATAGTTATATTCTCAAGTCATCAGATGAGCTATGTGGAGGAGTTCTGTGAGGACATAGCAATAATTAATAACGGTGAGATTGCATTATCAGGTAATATTGCAGATATTAAGACTGAATATGGAAAGAATCAGCTTATAATATCAGCTGTTGGAATGGAAGCAGAAGAACTGGCAGAAAAGTTAAAGACAAGCTGTGCAGATACATTATCTGTAACCGGAATACATAAAGATGGTGTTATAGTAAAGAATATTCATGAACTTTCTGGAAATGCACTTATTAAAGAAGTTATGAATGCGGATGTAGAGATAGCATCATTTGACAGCTACAGACCATCACTTAATGATATATTTGTAAAAGCTGTAGGGGGTGACAGATAATGAAGAAGTTTGGAGTAATATTCCAGTATGAGATTATGAATTATATCAAGAATAAAAGCTTTATGATTTCTACAATTGTTATAGCTGTTCTTGCTGCAGTGATACTGTTTCTTCCAAGTGTATTTGATATGTCAGGAATTCTTGGAATTAATAAAGATGATACTGATGATACCGCTGATAATACGGAGATTACTGATGTTATCATAATCTGTGATGAAAAAGACATATTTGCGGGAACGGGAATTGTAGAAGGTGTATTAAATGATGTGAAGATCGAAAATGTTTCGTCAAGAGATGCACTTGTAGATAAGATTGAAAATGATGAAAATGTCATTGCTGGTTTTGTTGTAAAGAATGCAACAGATTTTGAATATGTTGTTAATAATAGTGATATGTTTGATGATATGACGCAGAGATTTACATATGCAATGCAGCTGCTAAGCCAGTATAACTACTGTAAGGAGAATAATCTGGATATGGCAGAGATTGAAAATGCTTTTAATCCGGTTATTAATTCTGAGACAACTGTACTTGGAAAAGACATGATGAGTAATTACTGGTATTGTTATGCACTTATAATTATTGTGTTCATGGTTATCATTCTGTATGGAGTAATGGTAGCAACTTCTGTAACACAGGAGAAATCAAACAGAACAATTGAACTTCTTGTAACCAGTGCTGATACTAACAGCCTTTTCTTTGGAAAGGTACTGGCAGGTACATCTGCAGCACTTTTACAGGTTGGAATTATATTTGCAGTAATACTTGGAAGCTATAAGATTAACAGAGACTCCTGGGGTGGATTGTTTGATAAAATATTTAATATTCCTTCAGATGTGCTTATAACATTTGCATTCTTTGGACTTGGAGGGCTGCTGTTCTATGTATTCATATATGGTGCAATGGGAGCACTTGTGTCTAAGACAGAGGATATTAACAAAAGTGCCGGAAGTGTACAGTTTGTTATTATGATTGTATATTTTATAGGATTATCCCAGCTTAATAATGTAGATGGAATTCTTATGAAGGTTCTTTCATTCCTGCCGATAAGCTCATACAGTGCGATGTTTGCAAGAGTGGCACTTGGAAATGTGAGTTTTGCTGAGATAGCTGTATCGTTTGTTATTCTTATTGTAAGCACAATAGCAGTTGGTATATTAGGCTCTAAGATATACAGAATGGGAACGTTAAGATATGGCAATCCAATTACATTAAGAAATGCATTTAAGAATCTTAAGCATGAATAAAAAGAGGGCGGCAAACCTGTAATGGTATGAACCGACCCCCAAAAGTTAGACCTAAAAATTTAACTTTTGGGAGGTCGTT